>Ga0209976_10000184_pt1 | contig 45423 bp, 77 predicted proteins | sample SumtaG_FD_182806 | JGI IMG/M metagenome (GOLD analysis project Ga0209976, IMG submission 182806) | Deep subsurface microbial communities from Indian Ocean to uncover new lineages of life (NeLLi) - Sumatra_00157 metaG (SPAdes) (version 2) | ecosystem: Environmental > Aquatic > Marine > Oceanic >... | reverse complement strand
CTGTCGGTGAAGTCGTCTGATGCTTCTTTTGGATTGAATGTCTCTACTGTTATTGTTTTCCACTTTACTTCGTCTGTAGTGATAGCTTCAATGATTGAGAGGTTGTCCTGAACCGTTGGTTCAGATTGCAACTCAGCCGCCAAGGGGAGGATTACTGACCACGCATAGACTAACCAGCCAAGAGCGCATATCCCCCAGAACGTCCAAAATATGTGTCCGTTGTTCTTTATCCGTTCTATTTGTTTGTTAAGCATCTGTCCTCCTTTTGGTCGTCAAACTACGTTTGACCATTACTTTAAATACTCCATTACAACGTCTAGTGAGTTGGCTAGTAGGTATTCCCCTCCTGCGGCTTCTAGCCCCTCTTGGAAATCTATTTGCGCTGGACGGTGTGTGCCTCTTGGGCCTTTTACCTCTATCCAAAGAGTACGCACCTCATCATCGGGGTCATCTGGCCACTTAATGCTTTTAACTGCTATCAAGTCCGGCAATCCTGGCGTGGCAAAGCTCATTCCTTTTTGGGAAGTGATAGCCACAAACCAACCCCTTAGGCGCAGGTAGTCTACTATCTGTTTTTGTATGTCTTTTTCATTCATAACCTTATGCCGTCTACTGTTGTTGGGGTGGCGTGGTATTTATTGTTGTCCACAAACTTCGTTTGTGATTTAACTCTCATCGTTTTCTTCTTTCTCTTTCAGTTCTTTTGCGGGGTAAAACCACTTATCTTCAAGAATGTTGCCTATCCCCTCAATCTTGCCGAACTCCTCACCCTCAACCCGCACATACTTACCCGGTAAAGACTCCCACTCTCTCACCCCGACAACTTCTAATATTCGCTTCACCCACATATCCGTATAAATACTATTACCCTTTGGTGCATCTAACCGATACCCACCAAACCCCTGACCGCTCCCGCTTTGTTCTAGGTACAACCAACAGGTGAGTATTCCGTGGTCTTCATACCCCAATGTAGTTCTTTTGATTTGAGCGTTTCCCTTCATTTCTTCCTCCTCGCTTCCCTTATCGCTTTAGCGGCTATTCTTTTCTCTGGGTCTTCTGAACAATCCTCACAGGTATTTTTCCATCCTGCTCTGTTTTGTCTTTTAATGTTGTTACAGCCTGGTGTTATACATAAAAGATGACCGGGCCACTTTACCTCTGGTACATATCCATCTGGTATTATAATATCCCTTTGTCTTTGTTCATCTCCTTTCAGGAGATCGCTTGCTGGGTGTGCTTTATATCTTTTCAATTACTCCTCTATCGCTCTAGTGATTGCTCTGGTTAGGGTTGTCATACAGGGGCTCCACAACGGTTACATTTATGTGATTTAATCGCAGCCTCTGTTAAGAAGCAGCCACAATGCCAACAAAAACCTGTTGATGAATACTCCATCATGCCCCCTCTTGGTCGTCGGATTGTTTGTCTAGCCATTCGCCAAGAACCTCAGCTTCAATATCAACTAAAGTACGGCCGCGACTCTCAATAATAGGCTCGACTTTAGCCAGTATTCGTTCATTGAGCTCTACTTGTTGGCGTGATTTGGTGAGGTCTTGTTCTCTTTCTTCTGCGATTCGATTCCAGGTATCCCGAGCCTCTTTTGCTGCGAATAAAGCTGGCTCCAGCTCCGCTATGCGTTGTTTGGCGGTTGTGAGTTCTTCTAAAAGATTGGCATTAACATCACTTAGACGGCCAGCGACTTCTTCAAATTCTTCCAGTTCATCTTTGCGGTCTAGTGCTTCAAATATTGTTGTAAATGGGTTCTCTAATTGATCGTCAGCTTCTTCGCCTACCAATAAGCCATGCTGTATGTCGTTCAGCCAGCTTCGGAGGCGTGCAAGTTGCATCTTTGAGTCAGCCTTTTGATGAGCGCAGGCATGAATCTTCTCGAATATCTGCCACTCACAAGGACTGTCTTTATAATTCTCGCTGCAAATCTCACAAATTGTCGGTGGTCGATGGTGCATGAGGACTTCTCGCTTTTCTAATTCATCTTTAACGGTTGTCATTTACTCATCCTCCACTACTGTTTCTGCGTCTTCCTCATCTAAAAACTCTGGCACACGGCAAATAGTGTGTTCTTCGTCATCACAAAGAAGCTCAACTAAGTGTCCTGAGCAGGCCAGGGTATCTCCACTTTTAGAATAAACCTCAAAATCCGCTAACTTCTTGCAACCAATGAAGCAACATTTATCACTCATCTTCCCTCACATTCACAATCGACTCTTATCCTGTCAGTCGCATAGAATCCATTGGGGTTTTGTATCCAATACCAGCCCCTACCCTGACACTTCTTACATACCGGCTCTTTGTCTCTGCCGTCGTCTATTTCATCCATTATTCTCCTTACGTTTGGTCAACCACTTGGGTTCCTTTATTAGTCCTGCTTCTGATAAGGCTATTATTAGGTCTGATCTATGTTTCTTTGTCCTCTAATGAAGAGCGCATTAGAGACTCGGCTGCTCTTCATCCCTCACAACCTCGGCAGATACTTCTTCGTGGTAGTCTAGAGCTGGCAGTGCTCCATTTCCTATCCCGGCCCGGCGACAAGCATCGGCAATGTCATAGCCCTCTACGGTTTCTGTCTTCCCGTGAAGCCAGTGCAGCTTAAATGTTTTTATCTTCATTGTCTTTCTCCCTCTTTTTCTTCATATACTTTGTTTCTTCCATCATTCCGTTTTCAGCAAGACCATCATTAAGATCAGTGTGGCTTAGTCCTTGTGCCTGGTCTATCCAGCGTAGTGCTTCATCTCTGTCTTTTGCCCCCATCAACACCTTGTGTAGTTTATGTGTGTCCAGGTCAGTATCATCAATCCCAAACTTCTCTAGTTGTTCTGCTATTTCAATCAAGTCAAACCCTAGACTCCCGTATTCGGCTATCTCCGGTGTGGCAAAATAAGACTGCATCGTTGGGGCATACGCCTTATATAATTCACTATCCCTCATATCCTTGTACGCACTCCCCAGTAGTCGGTTTAATCTTTCCCTCTGGTCTTTCATCCTTATTATTGCTGTATGTAGGTCGTGTGCTTTCTTTCCGTCGTCCTCAGATGTGTGGTGTGGCTTTAAGGACAGAAACATAGCATCCTCGGGGTTGTTTGGATATAAAACCCATGCACCCCCAGCGCCCATCTCATCCTCTTTAATCTTAATGGGGGTTTTACCCGCAACAACCTGCCCATGCGCTCTCATGTGGCACTCCACACATAAGGGGCAGAGATTCGACATGGTGGTGTCACGTTGGCCGATACCGAACACTATGTGGTGCGCCTGTATCTCTGGCTTTCCACAGATAGCACACCAAATATATCTTTCATGGAACACCTTGTATGTTGCCGGGTCATTCTTGTATGACTCCTGTTCCAGCTCTAGTTCAAGTAGTTCTTCGCTCATTAGCTGCTCAGGAAAGCCATGCCGGGGATGACTAAAACAAATGCTGTGATTGTCCCAACAAAAGAAGCTAAAACTACTTTCCCAACGCCCCAGGCTATCATGAGTGCGTCTATATCGTTCTTGGCTCCCTCAATAACCTGGATGACTCCACCAACCAGCATCAAGTAACCGCCTACATATAAACCGAGACAAATACCTCCAACAATCATTAATAATCCTAGTAATTTCATGCTCTCTCCTTTTCCACACAATCACAGGGGACTTTCTCGTAACTTCCTTTAAATCCTTTGTCGTATGACCAGAACTGACGGCCAAAATCCTTGCGGGCTACGTGGTCTTCTAAGGGAATCATCTCACCCTCTATGAACGGCTCGTGTTTGTCCCCTGTGTCTGCGCACCAGGGACACTTGGGGGGTGTGGGCTTAGGCCGTACTGGACGTTTACCTAACCCCTCAAGAGCGGCATGGTCACGGTCAAGGAATCTTTTGTGTTCCATGTATGCCTTTGCGTCTTCTCTGAACTGGTCAATATCAGACATGGGTTTCCTCCTCTGCCTTTTCTAGTTGCCTGTATGTGTGTGAGTCCTTTAGGCCAAGTTCTTCCAAATACTCCAAAGCAAACTGTATCTTTGGCCTAATAAGGGCCATACGTTCTTTCTCTGTTAGTTTTAGGTCTTCCATTAGATTGGAATATCTGATGTATCTACTGGGGGAAACTGACTATCTTTCGGTATTGTTAGTCGGGCATATAAGTCATCCCCTATCTTCGCTATCTCTTGGGAAAGATCGTGTGAATAATCGAGTACCCCTTTGGCGATTAAAGCTACAACCACATCTTTCCCATATGAATAACAGATGGACTTGTCTTTAGATGCCCCTACAACGCTCTGAGAGCTATTCTGAGGGGTTTGTGGGGGTACTGGTGAGGCAGACACCTTGGCTGCATCTTGAATCGGCTCAATCCTCTTTACGTTGGTGAACAGTCCATCCTGTTCCAACTCGACTTCTACCGGGTAGCCTTTGTTTTCTATCGCACAGGCTATCTTCTCTGCGTCATATGAGGGGAACAGATTATTCTTTGTCCCGTCTGTCCAATAAACCACCTTATAGTACTTCCCTGATTTATCTGGCTTATCTGAATCCTTTACGTCCTGTATTACTTTTGTTTCCATTAGTCCTCCTCTAATGCTTCTGCTATCCAGCTCTCAGCTAGAAGTTGGTCTTCCAGTAGTCTTGTCTCTGTTGCTATGATCGCCTCTAGGGTAATCATTTCTTTAGTGGGACTAAGATGGGTCGGCCTTGTTCATCTGCTCCAAGCACCCACTCAAAAGATTCACACAGGTAGAGTGCCTTGTCTCCAAAAGCACTTGACCCGTCTTTCACTTGTATGTAGCGGCGGTAACCACCAATCGTAAAGCCCCCATCATCTTTAACCTCCATCATCCGGCTCTCGTCTATCTCGTTCTCTTTCTCTGTCTTCTTAATCGTTAGCTTTGGATAATTCATTTCTTCCTTTCGATTGACCGCCTATACGTCCTATCTTCTCGTAGTGGGGTGTTCCATGTACTTTGTTGGTTTTGTCCCCGCCTTTCTTTCCTATCTCCTTGTAGTAATCAGAACCATACTTCTCTTTAGTGGTGTTACCTCCCTTACGGCCTGCTTCACTTACAGTCATGTCTTTTTTGGTCGTCAACTCCGTTGACAAGGGCTTTTCCATGTTTATTCTCCTATCCTCTCACCATAGACAACAACGCCTGAATAGCATAATAGTTGGGATTCAGCATACGAGGCAGAAAATCTAGAAAGGTTATGAGAAGCAATACCGCAGCGACAACGCCCGCGAGAATAGCTACCACAGTAAGAACGAATGTTGGCCCTGTTGCTGGGTACATGCTCTGTGGCTTGGCCTCTACGTCTTTCTTGTGGCTTGCCAATGCCACCCGCATAAACACAAAAGCAATCGCCAATATAGTGATTGTTGCCAATATCCCTGTAACACCAACAATAGCCTGCTGTCTGACGAAATACGGCCAGCCTAGTTGGATAAGTTCACCTATCTGCTCTACTGCCTGCCCTCCTGCATCCTTTAGGGACTCCAATACTTTCTCTACGCTCTTGTCTGTCATCATTCTCCTCCCACGTATTCTTTCAATGCTTTGTGGATAGTACTTTCGGAGTACTCTTTGCCGTCTATGGTAATCATGTTTTCGTCTGGTAGTTCGATGATGATTTTGTTGTCCCAGCAGCCGCCTTTCTTTGTTGTAAAGGCCCGCTGTATCCCAAGGCTCCCGCCAGCATCTCCTCTGATTTCCTTTAGTGCATTATCACTCACATACCTTGTTACTTTCATTCTTCCTCCTTAAATGGTTTTGTCCCGATAACTTCGTTATCGCTGGTGGCTCTAAGCTTTTTGCTTCGACAATAGACGAGGATGCCAAACCCAATAAACGCTATAATAACCGCATCTGTAATGGATATATTAGGCCTCACGCGTGCCCAGGCCACCCCTATCGCTATTCCGACGACCTGCCATCCCAACCCCTCATCAAACGTGAAGAACTGCTTAACTGCCTTGCGAAACCATCCGTCAACCATCCTTGTCCTCCCTTAACTCATCATGTTTCTTTTCTCTGTACCAGATTCCTATTCCTGTTCCTAGGGCGGTTCCTGCGGCTAACATGCCTATGGATACAAAGACTACTATCCATCTTACTTCTTCGTAAGTTAGCATTAGTCCTCAACCTTGCGGTTGAGAAAGGCGCTTACCATAAACCCCCACGCCCACCCCATTACAAACATATTTATCGGGTTAGCCCATGCCAACCATGCAATTAGGTTTGCGGCCATCACAACCAGATAAACCACTACGTTCATGGTCTTTCCTGCGGGCGCCTCATCATCTTATCTACTTCTTCTTCACGCAGAACACTGGCCGCTCTGCCTCTTAGTCTGTCCATAGCCGATGAAAGGATGCTGTTGTGGGTGTTCTGTAGTTCCTTGTTCTCCGCTAGGGCCGCATCTCTCTCTTCTTCCAGTTTTAGTATCTCGTCCTTCTGGGCAGCAATAATATCTTCACCCAACTTTAGCTCGGTAGCTATTGTCTTGAGTGCATCTCCCCGTTTGTGGCTCTCTTGGGCCAAGTCCGCATTGGCCGTAAGGAGATGGGTATTATCAACACCCAACAGCCTGATTTCTTCGTCCCTGGTCTTAACTGCATCCTCAAGGGCTGAGTAGTAGTCCTGACCGATGAGAGCAAAGAGATCGTCTTTCTCCTCTTTGGGGCGCACCAGTGTCTCTACTGCTTCTCTCTTGGCCTCTAGCGTGACCGGGTACTTCCCTTTCACCCTGATAGTCTCACGGGCCTTGGCTCTGGCTTCGTCTGCGGCAAGAATGTCAGAGCGCCCAAGCTTCTCCCGCTTACCCCGCTTATACTCAACATAATAGGTTTTTACGCCTCCGGGCTGTACCCGCAACATAAATCCAGTTAGCTTAGAGCAGCGCACCTCATAGACTTTAGCTGCCGGTTCCAGGGACTCAACGAGAGCATCGGTCAGGGGTCTTCCGGCTGTCTGTGGGAACTCTTGCTCTTTCTTGGCCTGCTTCGCCAATCGACCTAACCGCCCCGCTTCTGATTTAGTCATCGAGGTCTTAGCTCCCTGCCCTTTACGAATCCTCCACACGGTTGCCTTATCAATGTTAAAGACTTTCCCTACCTTCGTGTCCCCCATGTGGGGATTAGCTCCACAGAACATACGAACCCCTACTACTTCCTCTGCGGTCATGCGTCTTCTGTGTATTCTACTCATGTTCTTCCTCTCTTTCGGTTGTCTACTATTTAAATAGGGAGCGAATGAGAAAACAGTTCAAATTGCTCAAAATGAAGCTCACCCATTCGCTCCCTAAAGCTTGTTTTTTAGTCCTCTGCCTTTGAAGACTCACTCTGGCTCTGTATTATTTGTTGTTTTCTTATTTGCCAGTCAGACCAGTTCCAGGCCAACCAACACATCGCCAACATAACAAGCAAAGCAATCACAACTATATGTTCTTGTTCTCTGTTCACGTTCTTTTCTCCTCTCAATCGTAGATTGAGGACAACAACCTAACCCTAAATCAAGTCCCGACCCTGCCCTGTTGGTGTCGCTTGCGCTCCACCCTCTTACGATCAGGCAATCAACAAGAAGTAAGGACAGGGCCGGGGGTATAGTTGTCCTTCCGTTGGTTGCCATATCCGTAGCATAGGGAGGTATGGTTGGTTTGTCAACTAATCATGGTTTATGGTGTTGCAATCTTGGTTGCGGGTGGGGGAAAGAAAAACCCCAGCGAGGGCCGGGGAGTTTCTGGCGGGCTTGCAAAACACTGGGAGGTACTCTACAATGACCCTAGCTTAATATCGTGAGGATAGTATAGCAGCCATGCTGTACCGTTGCAAGAACACGACTTGCCCGTTTAACAAGCGGTATAACTGGGTTAGAGCCAGAGACAATTCACGATGATAAAAAACAGTTCTAGTTGCTTCGGCAAGAGGGTGCGCACAAAAGACTTGTAATCTGGGACGTAAAGCTAGGCCGTGAGTCCATCCAAGTGCAATAACCAACCCAACCGTCATCCGTACGGGGTTGTGTCCTTTCCTACATGGGAGGGATTCCCCTGCCCATCAAACCATTGGGGTTGCTAGTCTAACCATAATATCAAATGAATATCATAATTAATCAATCATATAGTCAAACTTTGTTTGACGACCAAAAGAAACCTACACTTGAGAGGAGTAGAGATGAGTAATTGGAAATATGATAAAGACACACACATAACAATCTTTGATGGTATTGCTATTAATATAGCTCAGAAGCGAGAAGAGATGGATGCTAAGGGGTTGATGGCTACTTATGACACAATACTTTTTAGTACCCGTTGTCCCGAGTGTAAAGAGTTCCTTGAGTGGTCTGACGATAGAGACTGTGGTGGGGGATACCTCTACTCAAGCTGTTGCGACACTGATTGGGAAGCTAGAGCCCAGACCATTGTCATTAGTAAAGAATAATTACAAGATAAACATAACGATCCCCTTAGCCGCATCTCTTTAATAGAACTACTTGACAAGCAATCCTATACCTGCTACCATATGATTAGGCAACCGATTTAAGGAGGAAGAACATGAAAGTAGTAGCTACAGAGAAGTTGCCGATTAAGATGTGGTTGGAGGACATTGAGGATGGGGCGTTAGACCAAGCGAACCACCTTGCCAACTTACCATTCATTTTCAAACACATAGCCATCATGCCTGACGCCCACCAGGGCTACGGTATGCCCATCGGTGGGGTGATGGCGACTCAGGGGGTGGTCGTGCCTAACGCAGTAGGCGTAGACATAGGCTGTGGTATGTGTGCGGTTGATTTAGGTGAGATGGAACTACCGACAGAAAAGCTCAAGAAGATAATGAGCGAGATACGACAAGCAGTCCCGGTGGGGTTTAATAAGCACAGCAAGAATCAGGTTGGGATGCCGAGTGGTGGAGCTGGTTTTGATTTGCCTATAGTCCACAGAGAATATTCTAACGCACAGAAGTCTTTAGGAACTTTAGGTGGCGGCAACCACTTTATCGAAATACAGAAAGACCAAGACAATCATATATGGGTGATGATTCATTCCGGTTCTAGGAACTTAGGGAAACAAGTTGCTGATACTTATAACAAGCTGGCTATCGAGGTAAACGCACAATACTATTCTCAAGTCCCGAAGAACTGGCAGCTAGCGTTCCTGCCGATGGACAGCAAAGAAGGGAAGCTCTACATGGCAGAGATGCAATACTGTGTGGACTTCGCCTTAGCCAGCCGCAGACACATGATGGACAAGGTTCTAGACATTATGGCTACTACCCCGCTAAACGAACTAATCAATATAGCCCACAACTACGCTGCTATGGAGAACCACTATGGTAGAAACGTAATGGTTCACCGCAAAGGCGCTACGAAAGCCTACGAGGGTCAACTTGGGATTATCCCTGGGTCACAGGGTAGCTCTAGTTATATTGTCAAAGGGAAGGGGCATCCAGAGGCGTTCAAGTCATGTTCTCATGGGGCTGGGCGTAGGATGGGGAGAAAACAAGCACAACGGGAACTTAACTTAGAGGACGAAACAAAGAGGTTGGATGACTTAGGGGTAATTCATTCGGTGAGGGGTGTTCAAGACTTAGACGAAGCGCCGGGGGCATACAAGAAAATTGAGACAGTGATGGACAACCAAACAGACCTTGTTGATGTTGAGTATGAATTGACCCCACTAGCGGTGATTAAAGGATGACCTCTCAAACGGAGTTTGAGGACATAAAGAAAAGCTACATAGAACTAGGCTCTCTATCTAAAGTATCAGAGAAGTACGGTAAGAGTAGATCATATATCCGTAGGATAGTAGACCCCGAATCACACGAGAGGGCTAAGACCCAACGCAATATCAGAGCAAAAGAGAAAAGGGAAGAAAGAGGCCCAACCCTAACTGATAAGCAGAAGAAGGACAACAATAAACGGTATAGGGAATACTTTGGGAGGAGAGCGAATGAGTGAAGAAAAACGCATAGGTAGTACGCTGGGAATAGAAGAACTAAGGAAGCTACCCAAAAAACAGGCTGACACCGTAACCATAAAGAAGTGTTGTTTTGTTTGTAAACACCTAGAGATAACAGCGGTACATGAAGGGGCGCTTATAACTGGTTGTACTGCAACTAACGATTGGGTTGAGGAATATACCCTTAACTGCAAATCAGACTTCCAACTAAGAGAGGAGCTAACATGAACGCTACTGTCTACGAGATTGTCCGAACACATCTAATTGAGAACAACTACGGTGGTTTACTCAATCCTCATGGAGAGTGTGGCTGTGAGCTAGAAGACCTTGAGCCTTGTGACGAAATGTCTGGTGAATGCAGGCCAGGGTACAAGCATCTATGCGATAAGCCTAAAGATTGTGATAGTTGCATGGTGTCGGTATGTGATGGCGGAGCAACTTGGTATATTAAGGAGGACAAATGATTTCCGCAGTAGAGCTAGGGGCTATAGTAAAGTGTAACGAGGCAAGCCCTATTTGTGGATGGGAGGTCAACGACTGTTCTCATCGTAACCCTCATCCACATACGGCAGAATGTAGCGGTGAACAGGGGCCACCAACAATATGTGACGGAGCAATGTGTAGACGTTCTTCTCAAACTGCGTTTGAGGATTAACTATAAACAGAATCCATAACAGCCAGGGAGCGACACTTTAAGTACCCACCCTTAGCTGTGATCGTAGTGGAGGTTTCTGGTCGTAGATACTGAGTATCTGTTACTCCACCATTTCTTATCTTAACCTTGATGCGCTTGCTTGGGTGTGGATTACCAACTACTATTTTGTCTCCACTTGGTACGTTGGGCCATCTAATACTTCGTCCTCTTTGATACATCGGCTCCCTTTCTAATGCGGCCAGTATTCTTTTCTTATCTAATCTACCCGGACATGAAGTAGCGTTAAGTTCCTTATGAAAGAATATCTGTGTCGTCATAATCCCGTACTTGGCTATCCAATCTTCCAACACCCTATTAAGACTACGGTATTGAGCGTCCGTGGCATACCAGGGTTCGTCATTACTTCCGGTTAGGACAACTCCTAGAGATTCTTTGTTAAATCCTTTAGTGTGTGCGCCGATCTCTGATTCGGGTCTACCTAATTCAACAGAACCATCTCTTCTGATGACTTTGTGATATCCGCAATCTTTAAAGCCTCGGTTTAAATGCCATCTTCTGATGGTGGAGGCGGGAACGTCCTTAGATGCGCTATAATGGACAATCGCCTTAGTTATTCTCCTCATTTGTCCCACTTTCGCATAGTCTACCCCTCAAAGGTGTCTGGAAACCTCTTAGCGTCGCTCTCAGCGCGTTACACAAGCTACTTGGCCCTATTCTTCTTCTGGTTCTGGACTAAAGCACAGGATTCAGCTATATCTACCAATGCTTCCGATGCTTTTGTGCTTTTCCCCACCACTTGGGTTAAGTCGTTTATCGCTTGGGTGGAGTGAACCATGTGGTTTGATTGAATCTTTTGGTTTTCTCTTTGTAGGTCGATCATGTCTGCTTCTCTTTGGTCTGCCCTGTTGTTTCTATTTTTTAGGTAGCCAAAAAACTCTTTCATACCAAACAAAAATAGACCACCAATGATGCTGGTTTCTATTATCTTAACAATCAGTGATTCCATGCCTCTCCTTTAGTCGTCGATTCATTGCAATATATATTTAGAAGCTAATATCCGCCCAGCCGTAGCTCCTACCGTCCCTGCCTGTATCTGAACCTGAACATATGGGATAACAACATCAAGGATAACTTCAATAACTCTTTTTGCATCCTCGTCAGTTGTGAACTCAAAATATTCATCTTCTGTGTTTACCACTGAGGCGGTTATTGCTTCTATTGAGTGGACATATTCATTTCCTCCGCTAGTATGTTTAGACAATATTCTCAGGCGGGCATTTTGAGTATCATTTATGGCTATGTTCAGCCATATTGACATACAATCAAATCCATCAGTGCTTACTTCTGGTCCATAGTCTACCCATGAAGCGGTAAAGTCTTGGGTCGTTCCTTTTAGTGTCTTTACTAATGCCATATTACCCCTTCTAGTTATCTACTACTACAAAATCAAATCCTGCGGAGACGTCCATATCGTTCGTATTGCTGGCTACTTGGACTTTAACGATTGCCGGGCCATCTATTTTCTTGGGTACATAGTAGGGGATTGTAAATGCAGACGTTCCTACTGTTTGAAGTCCAAATGTGTGCTTGGTTATAAATTCTGTTGTATTTGTGTCTGGGGCCGTATTGGCAAGCATGGTAACGTCAAGAAGCCCCGCTGCACCCCCGGCCTTATTTACGTTTGCATAGAACCTACCAATCTTTAATTTCTGAGTTGAGGGGATTCCGTATATAGCCGTCTGCGTCTGGCCTTGTCCTATTCTTATTCGCGCTGTTACCGTAGAGTCCGTAGCCGCCGTAGCTGTTATCTCACCAGCGTTTATCGTTGTAGACGTTGATTGAATGATAACTTCCATTCTGTTTATCATAACGGCTGCATTGCTCATAGCTATGCCTGCGTTTAAGTCTCCTGTAACAGTCTCGGTTGCTTCCCCCGTATCCCAATCGGGGAGATAGTTTATCTTTACAGAGTTTGCTCCCGTGCCTCCTGTGTCGTCGTTGGCGCTTGTAGAGGCTATGGTGTGTATCCTAGCGGCCGTAGGAGCCAGCCAGATAAGTGAAGTACCCCCACTCGCTACGGTATGGCCCCCATCCCAAACGTCAGCAGTAACCCCAGAATCAACCTCGATATTCCTGCCAAACTTATTGTCAGAACTATGACCAGGGACATTGCCTTTGGCTACCTCTAATAGAAAGTCACTACTCACGATACTTCTCCATCCTCTTATGCCACTGTTGTCTGCGATGTAGATTAGGGCATCGCCAGTATCGGTTTCAGAAACAACCATCCCTATCTTGACATCGAATAATGCCCTGCGCTCGGTCGATGTCATATTATGAAAACGAAGACCTTTGACTTCCTGGCGGTTAAAGTCAATGTCTTCGTCTAGACGGTTCCCTCCATCAACTCGGAGATATCGTCTATTCTTTTCTAGTTCATCCCGAACTATCTGTCTTACTACGTCTTCTTCTGTAGGCATTATCTACCTCTTAGGTTTCTTGTTTAAGGGCATTGGCATTATAACATTATCTACCCCGCTGACCTCTAGTCTCTATTGGTTCCCAGTGCCAGTCCTCGTAACTTAGTGGTTGCCAGAACCCATACTTGGGAGCCAATTCACGGAATCTATTTCTGACTTCCGGGGATGACCATGCTAAATCCTGTGCTCCTGATAATCCACCAATCCGTTTGTTGTGGAACGACGAACCAGGACGGGCCACCCACTTCCCCCTACGCTCTACTGGGGTTGCATCCCATATAGCCTGTTGTTCAGCGACAGACCTAAAGCCGGAGGTGACAGTGACCCCGCCACCAACAGCACTCATAAACCTTTTCCATCTCTCTACGGGAGAACCCACTGGTTGTGGCCCTAAAGGAACGCCGGGGTCAGCGGGAGAGCTTTTGCCTTGCCCCTGACTTTGAGTGGGTTGTGTCGGCTGCGGAGGAGCTTGTTGGGCTCTTTGGTTCTCTCTTTGTATCCCTAATGCGACACCAGCTATTAAATTACGTTTCGCTATGAAATCAAGTGGCGGCATTTATCTCCCTCTGAACTTAAATGAGCTTTTAGGCTGTTCTTGTCCTCCGCCACCCGTTCTTTTTTGGAACGCCTCAATAGCGGAGGGTCGTTTATTGCTCCTAGAGAACTCAATACCGGCCTGTGTTCTTGATGGCCCAGAGAAAAGGGAACGAAGCTCCTCCCCCTGGATATTAAACTTGGGTTCCCCTTGGTTGTTAAGAACATCGCCGCCATTGGCTATGGCCTCTACGGTATCGTACACTCTATTCAACTGTACGCCGCCCTTAACTCCTGCTGCTGCCGAACCCCATGTAATCAAAGCCCTTTTTAATCTTTTGGTGTTCCCTGTTCTCAGGAGATCGTTGTATCCTAAATAAAACTCCTCTGCAATCCCCGCTAGGACTATGGGGTTTTGGTTTGAAAAGCCCTTCTCTGCCTTTCCTCTCGCAGCCCCTATGAGCGGCCCAACAAAAGGAATGCCTGACTGTAAGGTAAATGGTTTGCGGCCAATAAGTTCTTCGTTAACAGCATTAACCGCATACATCGCCCCAACAAGACGTAAGCCCATTGCCATGCGCTGATTGAGGGGAGTAATCTCTCCAACGGTTCCCTTGATTTCGCGGAACATAGAAAAGAGTTCCATTGAAAAAGTTTGCAGGGGGAGGCCTGTTTTGACAGACTTGTTTCTAAGTATCCCCGGCAGGTCTTCTAGGTTATACATGGACTGTGTGTTTGCCCCTGCATCAGCACCAAAGTTGTCAAGGTCTTTGCCCTTAAGCCCACGGGCCTGTCCCTTTCGTCTTCCCGCCGCCTCACTCATGCCTGTTAGGTGGTGTTCTACAACACGCCCTAGATATGTCCCAACATTGTCCACCTTTTCAAAATTGGTGAACCTATCAACCTTTATGGGTTTATCCATATCCTGACTAACAAAAGACCCGCGCTGACGGCCCTTTGTTTGCAAAGTGTATGAGTCTGACCTTAGTTGGGAGCGGTACTTCTGGCTTCCAAACCAATCTATCGCCCCTGGAATCATATGTCTACCAAACCGACCAAAAGTAAGGGCCGCGCTTGATGTTTGGATAAACGTAGTCCACGATGCGTTCCAGCTAAAGATGGCTCCTTGGAGCTTCCCCCTAACACTATCGAGCACCCTAGCGTTTTTGGGGGTTAGGCTAATTGCCCTATCTACTGCGCCCGGCACACCCGCGTAAGTCTCAGACAGCCAACTTTCCAACCAACGTGCATTTATTGGTTGCCCCGCATCTCTTAGTGCTTGTGCGTGAATCTTGCCGTTCTCAATTATGGGTGTGTTGTATGTGTCTTTGTGCATGTTGTCTATGTAGTTATCAATCACATCAAAAGCATTCCGGTTGTACTTGTTTCCTCTTGCCAAGCGGGGTTTTGCGTGAGGGTTGACCGGCTGGTTGGGATTGATAAAATCTGGCAGTGGAGCAGCGCCAGCGCCTACGTCCTCGTTTTTCTTCGCAACAAAATCATCCCAAATCGTGTTTCTTTCCCTCATGTGGCTCATGTACTTGTTGATAAACCCTATCTGTGGACGACCCGCCTTAGCTCGACCTATGTTTGCGTCTTCATGAAGCCCATTAAGAACACCACGAATCTCTTGCGCCCAGGCTATCTCGTTTTGGGTGTGGCCCTTAAATGATGGGGTAGTTATTAGTTCTTCGGGGGGAATATTTAGTTCTTCTTCTCCCACCTTTTCTAAAATCGTTGACGCTTTTTTCTCATCAGTTATGCGGTGCTTTCTGTGAATCTGTGCCACACGACCCTTGTCTGCGCCGATAGCGTTATCTCTGACGAGAGTTGCCTCTCTGGTGGGGACTATAACCTCTCTGTAGTTCGCGCCACCATAGCCGTCAGGGCGCACAGCCCTACCGTCTGCCGTGAGCGCCCAGAGGCGTGGATTCAATAGTTCTCTGTCAGTAGGCTTGGTTTCTCGGCCATACTGTTTAACCTCGTCAAGATATAACTGGCTAGTCGAATTGCCGCTCTTTCGGGTATAGGGTTTGCCGTTAGGCTTTATGGCAACGCCACGGTTTATTGCGTCAGGAGCAGACAGCCCCTCGTTCTCAGGCAGGTTCTCAACAAACGCCCTAGTGCTGCTGTCTAGTCTGCCCGCTTCGGCGGCACGACTTAGCCCGCCTGGTCGAGAGGGTGACTCAGGAACTGGAATCTTTGCACCCTTAGCCCGTGTGCCTGCGGGAGTTGGTTCTGGAACTGCTTGTTTGGTTGCGTTTACAGACTTGCTTAACTGAATCTTGCTGCCTGCTCCCACGCGATTACGGAACGCTCCAACCTCTGACCTTGCTCCAAGGGTAGCTAGAGCTATCTTTAGGGTGTCCTCTTTGAGCGCTCTGCCTACTCCCTTTTCCGCTACTGCTTGGCCGGTTTGAAGACCACCAATTCCAGCCAAACCAAGACCCACTCGGCTAAAGCCAACACCGGGGATAAACCCAAGAGTGGTCAGTGCCCCCTCGGTAGTCTCCGCTAAATTCTCTTTACTTATATTGACCAACTGGGCCTTCATGTCTTCTCTGGTTATTTCCCCCGTTCGGAACTTTCTAATAACCTCATCTTCTTTGGGACCACCCCCAATTTCACGCGGGTCAAGATTTCTTAAAGTCGAACGGCCTTGGGCTGCAAAGCCGCGACCAATACCTGATATGATTTCTGGTATCTCCCTGATTCGGTCTTGGCTAAACTCCAAAGCGGCCAACGAGGACGGTCTAATCGCACGAGCGAAAGCATCAGCTAAACCTAGTTGTTGCCGTGGTTCTGTAGCAGGCTTCTTAGCTTTCTTTCGGCCAGGCACGTTGCCTTGTGCATCTAATGAGTCTATGATTTTTCGCCAATCTTCTGCCATTCTAAACTCCTATTACCCCGGCCCCGGCTTACCAAAAAAAGGCAGGCTCTCAATCCCAAAAGGAAAGCTAGGAGCTTTTGGGTTGGGAAGTCCAAACCTGCTCGGGGAGTATTCGTTGTCGATAATAAAGTCTTGTATTTCTTCCAGGCTGCTTCCTGTTCGTTTCATCCGCTTAATCTCTCTTGTCATAAAAGTAACACCCGACTTAAAATCTTTCTGTGTAACCCCCTGAGCTTTTAGCCCTTGGACTATTTGTCGTTCTGGAACCCCAGCCACTCTTGCGTTTTGTGCATCAGCAATAAGCTGGCTTTTAACTTTGCGGGCCGACTCTGCTTGGCCCGCTGTGAATTTTTCAATATCCAAAGACAAACCAAGGTCTGCCCTCTGGTTGTCAAGAGCTTGGTCAAGGGTGAGGCCGTCCACACCTCCAGCTATGTCCGCTGCCCCTTGTCTTTCAGCCAAAGAAACACGCCGTTCATCTAAACCAAACTGTCTATCTAGGTTTGCTTGGTCAAAAGTTGCCTGTCGACCTCTAGACACACTCTCCGCAAAGTCCCCAAAAGATTGATTTCGTTGGTCTAAACGGTTTTGTATGGCATTGATTGAGTCCAGGGAAATATCTCGCTGTTGTTCCCTTAGCCTATTTCTCTCATCCAGATCGAACACACCCGAAAATTGATTTGGGTTATCGAACTGTGCTTCTGCCCCACTCAGAGCATCGGTGAGGTCTTTGTTGAAGTTGGTCTTTTGTCCCAACGCTCTTAATAGTTGTCCTATAAAATCTTGTTCTAGTGCTGACCCGTTAGCCATTATTGCCCTCCTGTATTAAAGGGGTTGAAGTTGCGTGAACGTCTATCAAAGTCTCTGTTGCGTTTACCGATTGCCTCGCCCTGTAGTCTTTGGAACTCACCAAGGCGAGCCACTTTCCTGCGGTCTTGTCGGTCTTCTATTCTTCTATCAAAGGCGGTGCTGATATTGCCTCTTTGTCGGTTGAGTCCTAAGCGTAAGTCTCTAAATGCTCTTGTGCTGGCTGCATTTCCTCGCCTGAACGACCTCCTTGCACCAGCCTCTTGTTGAGTCAAATTACTAACAAGGTCATCGAACTCTGTCTGAGTAGCCTGTGTTCCCCTTTGGAACCTCCGTTGAGCGTCCTCTGAACCCTCTCTAAAGCGTCGTTGGGTTCCACCTATGTCAGCACCCCTTTGGTCTTCTATGAGGTTTAGGGTCTTTCCTCTGCGCCCACTAAAGGTTTGCCCCGCTAAGGCTATATCGTCAAGAGCTTGTTCTTGGGCTATATTGAACCCACGGTCTTGAGCTAACCGCTCCGTGCTCCGGTCTTCACCAAGTCGCCCTAGCGTCGTCGCCCGGTTCTCTCCCAGTTGCCCAAAACTAACATCTCTATCTCTTACCCCTTGCGACCTTTGGATGCCAATATCTTCCAGGCTAGTTGCTAGGTTTTCTCTGCCTTGTCTCCGCAATGTCTCTCTGTCCTCTGTCCCCAACCGCAAGTCCGTACTAATTCGCCCAAGCGTTCTGTCTCGGTCGGACAAATCTCTTTGAAACTCTCTGTTAAATTGCGGGGCGGTGGTTTCACGGGCTGCTTTCTTCGCTGCCTCTTGGTCAAAGAAGTCACTAAGCGGCCCCTGCTGTGGCCCCTCTGTTGAAAAGAGTGTATTTACCAACTGGTCAATAGCTGCATTCCCAGTGTTCACCTGAAATTTTTGTCCTGTTGGTGCTGGAGTTTGCCCAGGCGTAGTAGCGGCGGCTGCGGGCTGTTGTGGCCCTGCTGCTCTTGCCCCTACCCCCCCGGTAGCAACCCCTCCAAGGTCGGCCTGACGGCCTCCTCTGGTCGTCCCTGCCAACTGATTCCTAAACGTCACAAGGTTTCTGTTGCGCTGGTTTATCTCTGTTGTTAGCTTGGCGATCTCCTTGCCGCCTGCGCCCTCTTTGCGCCGTCTGTCTCTGAGCTTTTTAAGGTCAGTTACTTTCTTTCTGGTTGTGGCCTGTTTCTCTTGAATCGTAGCCATTACTTCACTCCTTTATCCGTGTAATCTATGATAATTGAATCCACCTGTGGGCTATTGGTGTTGTTGTGTCTAATCCTGAAACGAAAGTAGTGACCCATAAATGTTTTGTTGAACTTGTTGAGTATGTCTGTGATTCCACCGACCGACTGATAGCGATTGCCGTCTACAGAAATTTCTAAGGTTGCATCCAGCGCATCTTTGGCAAAGACCCATATCCTGTTGATTTGTTTAAGGTGGTGGTCTTCTCCGATGTAGTGGTCAACTGTTTCCAACTCAAGAGGAATAACCGTACCGTCATCACTTGTACCATCACGCCACCTATGAATCTCTCCATCTCCTGTACCGATATAGGCAAAGGTCGTGTCTCCTGGTGCGGGAGCGAATCTGGCGGTTGAGTGAAGAACATCTGGTAAGGAATGTATCTGCCAGTTCTTAAACCGTGTGTTGTATTCAATGACTACATTTTGATAGGTTCTTCCATCTACAACAAGGTCGTCCACATAAACCAGATAAGAATCGTTGTCATCCCAGGCAACAGTTGTTGCTAAAAACGAAGTAGAGATAGCATCTATGAAGTCCTGTATGTCTTGGCTGATAAGGAGTGGTTCACCTGTTCCTGTCCATTCCCATATGCCTTGTTGATTAAGGTAGTAAAGAGCTTGGTTTACTACGCCTAATGACCGACCAGACGTACTCCCTTGTTTGCGTGATACCGGAACTTGGTTCTGGAACTTATCAATCGCCCACATGGAGAGCTTACAGGGAACCATTAGGAAATCACCAAATCGTTTAAGTCCAGTGATTATCTCCCCCGGAAAGTCCATGAAGTCTTCTGCTGGAACACCTGATGTATCCCACTTCAACCCTAACGTACCCCTGGTGTCTTCTATGAATATGTCGTCATTGTCTACCGCCGTTAGAGCAGAGTTTAAGACCATCGTATCTTCATCTGTGATGCTCGCCACGGTGTTAGAGTCTCCCCCGGTGGTCTTGCTGCTAGTTGCATGGGTGAACACATCAACAACGTCCCCGGCCTTAATATATTTAGTGCTTGTCACCTCAACCGTGGTTGCTGCTGTGTGTGTTCCTCGCACATGAGCAACTAAATCTATTGGAGGGGAAGAAAACCATACCCGGTCAGGATTAGAGTCTTCGTAAGCCCCGTAGATGCGGTCAAAGAACCTCTCGATGTATCTGAATACAGGAGCATTAGCGGCATCCCCTGTCGTTAGCGTGGTTGCTGCTGTCCCCGTGGTCGTCCGTAAGGCCTCAAAACCATTACTGACAAAGAGTTTCCCCAAGAAGTCCACCATGAATACATGGCCTGCTGTGAGCGTCTGTGATAGGGCATTAAAGGTGTTGTTGTCCCAGCGGTAAAGGTCAACCCCGTTGGCGACAATCATAATCTCTTGTACGTCAGGAGCCCACGCACCATCACTCCAATACTTAACGTAATCCCACTTAGAGGTATGGATAGAGTTTGCTCCGATAATGTCCCCGAAAGTTATCTGTTTATTGGAAGTGCCGGTTGGGGTTGTGTATTCTAAAATCAACGACCCATCCATATAGATATTAGCTACAGACCCTTTAAGGGTAGCCCGATATATATGGAAGCCATCGGTAGTCGTTGTGGTAAAGTTCGCTACGTTAGACCCCGATGTTCCAAACACCCTAACCCCGGTATTCCCTATGACCACCTGGACTCTTTTTGTCCCGTCCTCAAGAATCATCCCGGGGCCAGTAAAGCCGGGTAGAACCGTGGGGTTTAATCGTATTTCTGCTGTTATTCCTACGCTGTTGTCAAAGGCGCTGATGGTGTCTATGTCATAGTTGGCCTGTGAATCCCCGTTAGTGTCTGCAAGCGTTAGTATTCCACCACTTACCGCAGGCACTACCGTTCCAACATCGTTCAAATCCCAGGCAGGGTCTGAATCATCTGGCTTTGCCGCTGCTGTGTAGTTAACGGTGGCATTACTGCCTGAGTGAAAGCTAAAGACCCCCATGCCGTTTATGGCGCTAGAGGATATAGCCGCCCCCAGTTGGGTGTAACCATCTCGCCTCTTTAGCGACCCATCTCTTTTAGATAAATCAGTGTTCAGCGCTAAACGAGCCTCATTTATCTCTACATTGAAAGGCCCACGGTTGTTGACCTGCCCTCCACTGAAATTATCAATCGTGTACTTGGGCATTAGTCTGATGTAATCTCGGTAAAGAAGTTCGGGTCAAGGACTGTATCTGTGTGAATGCGGCGCACTCTTGTCGGGCGCTCTGATTGTTTTGCTCCATACCTGGACATACGCACAAACGCTCTACCCCTTAATCTCTCAAAGTTATCTATCTGTCTAGCCGACCTCTCTAATGCCGCTGACAGATGGTGACAAACATCGTAGATAAAATAATCAACATTAGGGAAATCAGACTGGGCGTTAATGTCCGAGAGAACATCAGGTATTTTGTGGTGATAAAAAGTCACATCGGAAGAACCCGTACTCTCAGGGATAGGCCACAGAAACACATCGTCATCCCAGATAGTGTACCTGGTGATTGCCGACTGTGTTGCTTCAAGGCCATCACTCCTGTCGAGTCTTAGGAACTCGTTGTAGGGAATGTACTTAGGTTGGTAGTTGACTCCTGAAACAAGAATATTGATAGCAGTTAGTGTTCCGGGTTTTATGTTGGTCGGCAAAGCCACTGTCTGTGTGCTGTCGGTTGTGCTAGCCGATGATGTAGTTTCCAGAAAAGGCCAGCTTCTTTCATCGGCTAATTCAGTGTGTGAGTTGTTTATCATACTTATCAACTCGTCGTCAGTGATTACGCTCTGGTCGTCCTGTATCCGTAGCTCCCTGCGAATATCAATAATCATACGCCCTAAAGACCTTGCCTTGTATCCCGTAGCTTGTATTGCATCCGAGAAGTCTGTGACAATGGAATCATCAGAATCAAAGTAAGCAAACTTATACCAGGTCGTGCTTGCCCCAGAAGTGTCCTGGTATATTGTCTCAGGATGATCGTACTGAATGTTGACTGTAACAATAGTTGTGAACGTACCTGTTTCAGAGGTGGCGCTTTGAATCCGTATCTGGTTGAAGTCTGTCTTGGTGATAGGTGCGCCAATGCTGTGAGCAAAGTCTACCGCTGCCGTAGTCATGGAGTTTACGTCTGCAACTGCTGAAATCAACTTAACTTCTGTCTTTTCTTCCCCGACATTACCGAACACAACATAGTCCCCCGCAACAATACCGGCGGTATTTTCAGCCGTGACAGCCGTTCCCGCCGCCGCTAAGGCCGCAGTAAGTTTAGTGGTTTGATTGCTCGATATATCGGGTGGCGGTATTCTTAATATTGGCATTATCTCTCCTTGAGGCTGGGAGGTGAACTTACTTTGGTTTTAGGCAAAACGACAGTACTTATCTTTGCCCTAAACGTATTGTCTGCTGAATCCGGTTTGACGTTAAGCTTGGCCTTAGTTGGAAACGGAACAGTTACATCTGAGTTTCTAAGTAAAAACAAAAGCGTCATCTTATGCTCCGTGTCCCACTAAAAGTCTTTGAGAGGCAATCCCTACCCCTGGCGCGTCAATGGCGCTTGGGGTGATAATTCCAGACGGATAACTTAATACTTCCTCTGCCTCCCAGACAACAGAAGCTCCACCTGCACCAGTACCAGTATGGGCGTTGCCCGATAAATCAAAGACACTATCTCCGCTTGCGCTTGTCCCTGCGGCCCCATCATCCATAGGCCAGAACCCAACAAGATTAGCAGCCTGAACCTGTAAGGGTATCCGCTTTACTCTTGAATCACAAAGTAAGGCAATCTCGGCGGCTGTTATGACCGTGCCTTTCCATATTGCTAGTTCTGTAAGCGAGCCATTCCAGTTTCGGTCAAGACCAGAGGTCATGTCGGCAATGGTCATTGCTGATGAAGCGTTAGGCAGAGAGGTAGGTATTGTCCCCGTGTAGGTGTTGGTGGTTTCGGAACCGTTAAGCCAGCACCGTATTTTCCCTGCATCTGTCCCTTGAGTGCCGTCATAGGCAAATAAAACATGGTTCCAGGTGTTAGCACTGAACAGACCACCAGAGTTATCAAAAGTTATAGAGTCTAGCCTGTCTGCCCCGGCTCCACCAACTGTCGCCGTTGCCCAAAACTCTAAATCACCCGCGTTGCTACCATCTGTCTGTATTGCCCAGGCCGCTTGGGATGCTTGTGCCCACTTAGAACATAGAGCCTTATTAGCTGTTAGCGCCGCTTGATTAAACCAAATAGATACCGCTAATTGGGTTGTATCATCAAAGTCGGTACTATCGGCAATATTTACTTGGTCAGCACTATCTACAAAAAGTATCGACATCTAACCAAGTGCTCCTGTGCCATGTGAGGGGTGATCTTTACTTTTTAGGGTAGTAGACACTACTCCGTTAGCTAAAGCGTTTAGGTCGGTCTTAAACGTCCTTAGAGCCGCTAGTTGACCGGCCGTAATGTTTGTGTCTGTTAAATCAATCCCTTTAGCGTCAAACTTAGTTACAAAATCATCCAATTTCGTATCCGCTTCTTGAATTAAGTCAATGACTTCTATTGCTCCCTGGACAAGAGCCTGAGCTATTTTGTTCTTATGAAGTGCCATGCTTACTCCTTATCACGAGGTTGTGTAGTCGAGGCCAAACGAGGTCACTTCTGCATCCCCGGTGGCAGAATCTAAAGCCACATCTCTTGAAAGCTGAACAACACAGAGTTCTCCTGCGGCTACGCTGTCTTCGTTGGCTAGGTCAGTTGAGAGACTATCTAAGAACCCTGCCGTACCTGGGACTGTGATAGCTCCTGTGGAGTTAACGGTATCAAGGCTAGGGGTATCAATATCTTCTCCGTCTGCCACCGCCATAATCGCTATATCAAAAGCAACTGTATCGGCCGTGGCTGATGCCATAGCGTATTGAATCTTTGAGACAAGAGTAGATGCGAAGTTAGACGGCATACGGAACTGCCATACTGCCGCTTCCGCTGTGGTAGCGTCGAACAGAAGTTTCCAGAGGTCACTACCTCCGTCTATCCCTGCCCCTTGTGCAGGAGAGCCACTTGTGACGATTCCTCCAACTAGTTTTGCTGAATGGATAGGTAGGATTATTGAGGCGGTAGCCATCCCTTACACCCAACCCTTCCAATTACATTCACTACAGACAGCTCTTTTAAGGCTGGTCTTAACTGCCCCTGGCTCTCCTGCTCTGCCTTTTGCATAGTGTTCCTCGATTGGCTGAACAATCATCATTTCTCCCTTACAGTTACGCCACCTTTTATCAATAAGGTGTTTCTCGGTACAAGCCACTCCTGATGGCTCTCTATCATCTTCTTTTGGTGTTTTCTTCTTTTGGTTTGACGAATATGTTTTAAGTGCCATATATCCTCCTAGTCGTCCATGACCGAATAAGTTACTGACCCATGTACGAAGACAGCGGCGGTAAGCTCCATGCTAAAAGCTGTGTTAACGGCTCCAACCCACAATGGAATCAATCCACCCGCTGAGTAGGTAAAACCTTCTCTAGCCTGTAATGGCATCTGACCAGTAAAAGCCGTCCCCCCTGCGCCATCTTCAAAACGAACATCGGTTGTCCCGTCAGAGATGGCTATTACCGACCATATAGCAATTCTCTTAGTCGCTACTGCTGCGATAATTTCATTGTCTCCGCTTGTGTTGTCGTTAATAATTGCCGACTTGGGGTCGAGATCGCCCCGCACACGCTGATAACCATTCTCATCAGCAAGTGCATTCACCCGGTCATTGTCAGCAACTTCTTCTGGTTGCGCCCAAGGGTCTTGCGCTTTAAAGCCGATCTTTATTGGGTTACCGGCATCAATCGCATCATTGGCCTCATCACCTGTTGTCTGGGCTGCGGCATTACTCATGGTCAACCCAGCAACAGAGGCTACATCAACATCACCAATGTCTACCCCGTCGTTGGCGGCTAGTTTTCCTATGGCGGCTGAGCCGGTTTGGAGTGTGGACTGAACCGCAAATGCCCCCGAGTTCTTAACATTGCCTATCTCGGCAACACCCGCTGCCAGCTTCCCAACTTCTGCCGTACCTGCTTGTAGTGTGGCCTGGGTGGCAAACGTTCCTCCGTTGGTAACATCATTATCTGAACCTAAATTAACCTTTAGCCCAGCCGTGCCATCAACAGGGGCTACTCCTGCCGTTGTTGTCTTGTCAGCAATACATATATTTTGTCTTGCGTCCCCGCCAGCCTCTATTTCAACATCAACATTAGTTCCACTACCAGCGGTTATTTCAACTTTGTCGTTAGCCATGCGTGTTCCTTTCTCTTAAAAACTCAACAAAAGGGAATTGACGGTTCCCTAATGTTCAATCTTTAAGCTGCTTCCAGCTCTTTGATTTTCTTTGCGTCCTTCTTGTTTGTCGGGTCTAACACCAGTTCTGCCGCACGTTTGTTGATGACGGCTGGGGCTACTCCTTTAGAGAGTTCTTGGACATGCTCCCAACTGCGTTCGTTCATAGGTTTGTGTCTTTCCTCAAGCTCGGCCTTTACTGCTGGCGGTACAAGTTCTTCGGTGGCAATATGCTTCGCCAGAAAATGTGCCAATGGCTCGGTATGGTCTGATAGACCTGCTTTAACCTGGACCTCTTTGCCATCAAAAGCATGTTTGAAAATCTTAGTGAACGGATTGTAGAGCTTGACGATCTTGGTTGGGTCATAGGTCGGTATTACATCTGCGATTGGAATAAACTTTTCTCCCATTTTCTTCCTCCTGGTTGATTGCGGTCATTGATTACTTAGTGGCTAGAAATGAACCACCAAATCTCTACCTGCGTTTCTTGCACTCCATCTGGACGGTAAGCGCCACGGTGTTGCACTTGCTGATTGTTCTAATTGCATGTTGTCGCTGTGGAAGGTGATACCTTGCTGGGAGTCTGTGATTATCCGAGTCCTCGCCTTAACTCCTGTCGCTCCAAACGTCCGAGAGACAGAACAACGTGTCAACGTGCCGGTTAATGTAATTTGGGCCGACGATGTACTGCCAATATCACCATCCCCAGAGTTCCTTTCATTTATCTGTATTACTACGGTTCCACTCCCAGTGACCCACGCACTTGCCGTATAAGCGAGAGAAGCGGAAACATCTCTACTCAAAGACCCCCACCCTTCACCTCCTGCGGCATTATCCGTAATTGTTTTAAGACTCGCTACGCCATGCTTGTTCACAGTCGCATCTCTACTTATTGTTGACGAACCATTGGCAAACAAGCCGGTAGTGTCGGTTTCAACTGATGCCTGGTTATCCGTTAGGAGATTTTGGCCCATTACTGAATCCCAATGAAGACAAACAGAGAATCTGCGCCGGGGTCTGTGCCTAGCTTTATCTTCACAAATTGAAATGGTGCGAGGTCGGGGACGAATACAAAGAGGTTTTCCGTACCGCTGGCAATCTCCCAATTACCACTAAGGTCTGAGAGCAAAAGTGGCCGGTATGTTCCTCCTGATGTATTCGCTATGTGTATGTTGACTGTCCCGTTGTTTGTGAGTGCCGGGCATTCTATCCCTACGAGTTTTCCTGATTCTCTTAGGTTAACCTCGTTAGACAGGGTTGCCCCATTAGCAACAGTGGCCGTTCCTAGAATTTTCGGTGGTCGATTACTCATTTAACTTCCTTTCCTATTAAGCTTTCCTTGTCTTCTTCTCTCTCTCCTAATATGCTCGCTCTATGTGCTTCCATCTGTGCTTTATAGCCTCGGTAGGTATCTTCACCTACGATTATCTCTCCCAGGTGTCCGACCGGCGCTCCTGTATCCACGTACATTGGAATCTCTTTTTCTATCATGAGTATTGAAAACCATATGTCCTCACCAGTGTTTTCTTTGATGTAGAAATACGGTCTTTCTAATTTATCAAACACCGAAGTCTTGACCAGGAAACACGCCCCTCCGATTGCATCTACTTTAGTCAGTTCGTTTTTAGGCCAGTCATCACGGATACCGAACCTATAGCGCCCATCCTCAGTTGTTTCTTCAAGTCGATACACTAGAGGCAAATATGGGGCGGCTCTCTTAAAGGCAAGACACCCAACACACTCCTTGTCGTGCGCCACCAATCGCTCAAATGTATCGGGGGGCACAATCATGTCTGCATCAATAAAGAAGATGTAGTCACAACCGGCGCTCTGTGCTGTCTCTACCGCCTTGTTTCTAGCGTCATAGACAAACTGGTTGTAGATGGTTAAAGGGAAGAACTCATATTCTTCCTCTGTAAACTGTAGTTTCATTAACCGCACCAACAGGTTCATGTAGTTGATGTGGTACTGCGCTTTTACATCACCATAACTGGGTGTTGCGATCAGAACACGTTTTTTGCCTGACTTCGGGTGTCTCTTGTAAAACAGGTTCTTCCCGAACTGGTAATGCTTTACGAAGAACGCTGTCTCACCCTTACAGCTCTCGCCTCCTGCATGAATCACTATAGAATCTGCGGCTTGACGTATCTTATAGCCCTTATTGACGGCTATCTGACACCAGTCTGTTTCCTCCCACATGAAGAAGTATTCTTCTCGGAACTCTCCGATTTCTTCCCAGGCTTTGCGATTTACACAAAAGACTGCACCCGACACCCAATTAACTTCCATGTCCACAGTCAATGACAACGGCACATAGGTTGGGTTGCCCGCATACTCAGAGTTCTTGTCGTCGTAAAGCATGGGGCCAGTAGCCGCTATCTTAGCGTCACTTTTAAGGACTCCTACAAGCCCCTCAAGCCATCCGACTGTTACCCTACAGTCAGGGTTCACAAACACCGCATACGGGTTCTCTGTGGCTCTCATGCCTATATTGACACCAGCCGCATACCCAAGGTTCTCATCGTTGTAGATTACTTGGGCTTTGTCGTCCAGTGTCTTGAGGTATGTTGTGTCCTTGGATGCGTTGTCTACTATCGTGAGTCTGTAGTCCTTGGTGTGCTTCTCAAGCGTTGGTATTAACTTCTTGAGTTCATCGTCTGAATTGTAATTAACCATAATAATATCAATCATTAGCTATGCCTCCTGGCACATAGGTAATGATAGGGGTGGAGTACCAGGAAATACCCACCCCTATCAAATTTAGTTACCTGGGGTCGATGAAGCAGGCAAAGGTAGTGTCAGAACCGCTGGCAACTGTCGCCATGCACGTTCCTAGACTAATCCCGCCTAGCGTAGCCGACCGATTGGCGTACTCCAGCTTAGAAGCCTTTTTCGCCACTATCCCACCAGCAATCTGATCGCCGATAGCTACCGAAGTAGTTGTACCATCAACCTTAACTGCCGTGTGATGACCGTAAATCTGAATCTCACCAAAGGCGGCACTAGCGATTGTTTCCGTAGCAACACCTATGATTCTGGCATCTTGAGCCGTGGTCGAGGAAGCCAAGACACGATATGAAGTCGCTGTGGAGAGGGTCGGGTCAAACATGACCAAATCTCCATTAGCCAAAGCCCCACCAGAGGCCATAGCTGTCTTGAACTCCTTGTACCCATCCCCACCGGCTGCGGCCCCCTGTGAATACTCCACAAAGGTTTCCTTGCCGGTGTGGCTTTCGTCGCCAGCGTGCGTTTCCGCTCCTGCATGGGTTTCAATCCCTGCATGGGTGTTGGCTCCGGTAAACGTCTGAATGCCAGAAACAGTCCTGGCTCCAGTTACGTCTGCGGTTCCGTCATCATCAAGTCCCAATTTGTAAAGAGGGCAGGCCGTAACTCTTGTTCCTCTAGCCATAGCTCCCCCTTACCTTGGGTCAATGAAACAGGCGAACGTGGTATCGCTACCACTCGCTACCGTTGCCATACAAATGCCGAGTCTTGCCCCACCATTAGCTGGGCTAACCGTGATTGCTTCAAACTTCTGGGCTTTCGCGGCTGTCACGCTTTGACAAATGTTGTCGCCAATGGCTACAGAGGTCGTAGTTCCATCAATCTTGACCGTAGTGTTGTGGCCGAAAGTTTGAATCTTGCCATAGGAACCGCTGGCAATAGTCTCCGTACACACGCCAACTACGCTTTGGTCTTCGGCGGTTGTAGACGTATTCAAGACTTGGTAGATAGAGGCTGTAGAGAGGGTTGAATTAAAAGTAACAACGTCCCCTGCTGCCAATCCCCCGCTTCCAGCGCGAGCGTTGACGAACTCACTACCAGCCGAATCAGTAAACCGGCCTTTGTTTTCATCAAAAATATCTGCTTCTGCCATTTTACGTCAACCCCCTAATAACCCCATTGTGGCGAGGATTAGTAGTGATGAACGCGCCATACCAGAGCAAGAATCCAATCTTGCCGTCCTGGGAAGTCGGTTCATGCAGCGGCCATAAAGTAAAGCCCCTGTTGTCGGTCTTAAATGTCGGGTGGTTGAGGTAGTAATAATCAATGGTGTTCATATTGAGCATATACCAGAAACCAGCCGTACATCTTGGGTCTTTCAGAACTTCCGCTCCACGGTAGGTCAACTTATCAAAGCCGCCATCCGCTTTCGGGAAGCCACCTGAACTAAACTCAAATCTCGCCTGTGGGTGAAGTGTCTGCTCGTAAGCTGTCCACATAGCCAGAGTTGTAAGGTGGAGGTCTACCGCTTTACCATTGTCCTCAATATCGTCAAGACGAGTTGAGAGAATGGATACCGCAAACGCGCCTACAGAGGCAACGTAACTTCCCTTCCACCAAGTGTTGTTGGTACGGTTAATCCCACCGTACACATTGTCATTTGTACCGTCCGTACTGTTACCGTAGTAGGCTCTTTATCCTCTACTTCAACGTATTACTACGTTGTCCAGACTATATCATCCCTTTACGGGTAGCGCGCTCGTGGAGGTGTTACTGTCTTTACGTTTCTTGGCTCGGTATTTAGCCTCTCGTTGTTTCTTACAAGCCTTGCACTGACGATGTTTTTTCCCATAACGATCTACTGTGTTATAGGTATTTTTCTCATCGAACGGGTGTCCTTTCTGGCAATGCGTCATACCAGCTTTCTTAGTAATCTCGTTCACCCTTAATCCATGCTTTAACTCGTATTTGAGCTGACATGAATTGTTGCAATACTTCTTGTCTCGGTTGCGATCTGAGGGCGTGCTTGTGAACTTACCACAATAAAGGCATTTCTGTCTTTCTCTTGATTTGTAGTTCCCACTGTTCTTCCCCTTGAAGTCCTTTGACCTAAACCACTTGGACTTACAAGCGGGACTACAGACAAACCCTTTCTTAGCTTTCTCCCATTCATAAAAATATCTATGTATGGTTTTCCCGCAACCCTTACAACGAACTGCTTTTTTCCTGAACCTTTCTATGTCGAAGACTCGACCTCTAGTCGTTACACCTTCCAAGTCGTTTCCAACCTGGCTTGGCTCGGTATTGTCCCCAGCACTACCTGGTAGGAGTTCCACCGAATTCACGCCATTGTCTATTAAGCCTAACAATTCTTCTGCGACTCGTCGTTCTTTGCCAAATAATGTTCTGTGACAGGCCACACATAGCGTAATTCCATTTCCAACATCTACCCTTAACTCAGGATAGTCACGAAATGGATATATGTGATGCGCCTCTATGTCCTGACCTTTATGACTACATATCTTACATGCCCAGCCATCTCGGGCATAAACATTGTGTCGCCACTCGATGTAAGCAGCGCTATGCTTAAATGCCTCGTCTTTTCTAGTCAGGCGTTTTGCCACAATAAAAACATATTACCAGCAATTTGCCTTAAGCCGCAAGTCGTAAGCCCAATAGGGACAACTTTTTATCCGCTACATTTACAAGTCCTTCGGGAACTTTGTTAGAGTCCCCTGAACCATCACTGTAAAGATAGCCACCGAACTTTTCTTCCAAGGACAATTTAGCGTCCTCCATGTCGAGGGCAACTAAGTCCTCGACCTTTTGAATCCCACCGTTCTTTGCAACCTCAATGTTAGACACCGCAATCGGCTCGTATACCTGCCGCCAATCAAACTGGGCTTGGGTACGAGTCGTCTGTAGGGCCGCAGAAAGCGTTTCAAGGCCAGCGTAACCGCCGCCCTGAGTACTGTTCTTGAACCTTACGATCTTATTGAGTGTCGTGCCGCCGTCTTCTCGTTTCGCTTTGTTCAAGAAACGATTAAGTCCTGGCGAGTTCTGTACGATTGCATCAGATACGTTGGGAAGAATATTTGACCGCGTTATTGCGGTCAGGCGACCGAAATCGGCTACCGCCATAGTAATTCCTCCTAAGTATTACTCATGGTAATTCTCCCTCGACTTCCGCATGATTTCCATAGCGGTCATCTTTTGGTGGTCAGGGTTTTTGGTGTCATAAACCCACCCTAATCCCTGCTGGGCTGTTCCACCTGTGCCACCGCCTGTGTTGGCTTTCTTCTTGCGAGTTAAATCCGCTTTTGTCTTTGCTGTTGCTACGGCTGCCGCCGAATTACCCGATAGTCCTCTGGCAATAAACTCTCTGGTGCTGACAGACGAATTAAACGCCTCGTCTATCGCTGCCTCGGACACTCCTGGGTACTTCACCTTTATCGCAGCCATTTCCACAGCTCTTTGCTGGCTTTCCGTAAGCTGTTCCACTTGACCATTTAGGTTGCCGAACTTTGATTCCACGATCTGTTGTGCTCGTTCGTCAATCCTGCGGTCAAGCTCCTGCATAGCCGACCGACTTTCCTCTGGGTACTGAGTGTAGTCAGTTGACTGTTCTTCCTGGCGGCGTTGTTCGGCTTCGGCTTGTTTGGCTTGTGTGTAACTCTGGTTTAACTCATCTGTGCGACGTTGAGCATCGGCGGCTGTGGCGTTAGCCGTTGCGAGTTGCGCCCTCAGTTGGTCTTCTACAGACTCCTCGGTCGTTTCCTCGACGGACGTACTCTCATCCGTTTGCACATCTGACTGCTCCTCGACTTCTGCTCCCACTTGCTCGGGTGCCTCAGTAGCGCTCATGAATGCTTCTGGGCTTGAGACGGGAGCACCTTGGTCTTGGTTGGCTTGGTCATCTGGCATTGTTTACCTCCTGGTAATAAAAAAAGACCTTTCGGTCTTGATTCCAATATGTCTATTGTTGTGCTGGCGGCGATTCTGCACCTCCTTGCTGATCGCCGCCTTGTCCTTCAATCAATACTAAGTGTTCATTGATGTGGTCTATGATTATCTGCTGTATTTCAGGTGGTATCTTATTGGCTATTTCCATAAACATATCTTGGTGTGCTTCCATGTGGAGGTCGTGATTATCTAGTTCGCTCACAGGAACTTGCTGGCCGTCTAATAGTAAGATATTTTCCTGTTGTGGGTCGTGGCCTACTACTTCTTGTGGAACCTGTCCTGGTGCTTGTCCTGTCTGCCACAGAGCTAAGTTCTCAGCCATTTTTTCAGGGTTTTGGAAGTCTAAGGCTTCATAGCCGTCTACAGGGGCCATAAACCCTTGCTGCATCAACATTAGCGCCTCTTGTCTACGTGTCTCTTTGTTGACCGGCAAGGTCGAACCGGGCTTAACCCTAATATCCATACCATCGTCTATGTCTGTGCGTGAGAACTCAAAGAAGTCTCTTGCATCGTTAATACCGTGAATCTGGATAAGTTTAGGTTCGGTGTAGAACAACTTAAACATCTGAATCCACCACTTGAACACATCGACAGTAGCGGTTTCCAGTTGACGTACCAAGAGCCGCACAACCACCTGGTCTGCCTCTGCCTGTCTCGATACTTGGGTAGCTGTCTGTTTCCCTACGGCCTTAGCCCCACGGCTAACTTCGTGTTGGCCTGATATGTCATCAAAGATTCTCTGTGAATGAAACATATCTTCAATAACATACTGTGGTAGACCAACTCCACTAACTCGTTGAACCGAACCAGCATTTTGTGACATACCGGGGAAGTTAGATACCGCACCGGGCATGTTGACTATCTGGGCTTCTACGGTAGTTGAATCAATTTCTCTGCCGTCATACCATATCTGGGCATTAGCCATGTCGTTAGCGTTGTCGTCTATCTGCTGTTTGCGCTGGTTAATGGTCTGGATAACAGGCAGAAGTTGTTTCATCACTCCGCTCGAATAGAGTTGCTTTCCATCATTAACAGACTTGAGGTGCACATAAGGTTTCATTGGTCTGTCAAAGAAGTTGAGAATAGGTTGATGGGCGTCTTGTATTTGTGCCTGTATTTCTTCTGTTACCTCAACTCCTTCGCTTTCTATAAGTTGTATCTGTTCGTCCATGAACTCTTCTAGTTGTTCCTCTGGCTCTCGCCACTCCCAAAGAGGGTTCTGTTCTTTCTTAATAATCTTTTTGCCACCACGGATAATCATTACATCGTCTGTCCAGACATGGTCTACCGTAATCGCGTTCTCTGGCATTGGCTCGTTCACAGTCCCAGTATTAACCTGAACATCTGTGTCTGTGATTTGTTCTGCGGCTACCTCTGGGGCGCCAAGGTCTTTGGTGTCAAAGAAGTTGTCTTTGAGGTCAAACTGTTTCGTTAGCCATGCCGCTGTACGAGTCTCCCGATGAATTAACCAATCCGCTTCGTCTAATGATTTCGCGTTAGGTTCGATAAATAGGTTGTGTGGCGGGACTATTACGCAGTCCACATCGTCTTCATGGAAGTTCCAGAACGGATGAAAGAACGTATCCGCGTACTTAGTCTGTTGAATAGCGGCCTCTGGAAGCTTCTCTTGCATCCCTTTTTCTTCCCACTTCGCACCAAGGGTCTTATCGACAAGTCTCGCTCTCTCTAGTTTAGCCTCATATTCCTCTTGGTCATTAGACGAACTAGGAATAGCCACAGGTTGAGGGCGCTGGTCGGTCATTAACCCTGCCTGATTACGGACAAACGGATACACCAAATTCAACACAGTATCGCTCTTGTAGGCAGGGCTTTGGTCGTGGTCGCTACGAATCAACGACTCTGTATCCCCGGCAAACAACTTATCGGCCGTATCCCACTCTTTGCGCTTCTTGTTGTACCCATGTTTGCGGGCAAGATTGATAGCCGTGTCAATCTTTGTGTTTATCATTTCATCTGTATCAGTAACCTTAAAGTCCAGGTCAAGTAGCAGATTCTTTCTTTCGTCTTCTGTTAGATTAGTCGCCAATCTTTACCCCTTTTGTTCTGACCACTAAGAACGTACTCTAAACTGGCCTCGTAAAACTTGCCCGTGGGCTTCTCTTGTTTGTCTGTTGTCACCGATATCGGGTCATGAACTAGTTTCGTTAATGCGACTTTGAAATAACACGTTGCGTGAGAGAAGTGGTCAGCTCCGTGGTTCTCCCATTTGTCACGCTCTACGTTTAATCTCTTGTCGTATATCTTCGTCTTGTAGAGAGCTTCCCAATGACGAATGAACTTCTCTAGTCTCTCTGCTGTTGTGTTGTCGGTCTTGATGATGTTCATACGGCCACTGGTTAAATCATCTATTGCTTCGTCAATGATTCTTGTGCGGTCTACATAAACAACTCCGTACTTCTCTTTGGTCGCCCAGCGGATAGTCTCTCTATCTGCTTTGTCTATCTGATAGTCACAACCAAAAAGACGACCCCGATACTCTTTCATTAGTTTGCGTGTAGCAGTTGGGTCGCCTTTAAGGTCAATGACTGTTACTGGATTATGTTTGGCTATTAACGATTTAGCCTTAGCCTCGTCACATACTAGCTGTAAAAATATTCCTTTAGCGTTCCCTAAGACCACATGCCACTCGGCTCCGGTATCAATCCCCATTGCCACGGGCAGGTGTGCGTACTCATCGGGGGGAACGTCTATTCTTGCCCTCATCAACGTGTCTCTGTCTACTGTTGTGTCTGAACCTTTATATGGAAGTCCTAAGACAAAGTTATGGAAGTATGATTGCCCTCCAACCGTGTGTGCTTTCTTCACAACGTATTCTGCGCTATGCCAGCTACACATCAGATGGTTCAACCAATACCCCGACATATTAGAGTTCTCATATGGAACCCAGATACCGTCAGAGCGTTCGTGGTCGGCTATGCTTCGCTTACACTTCTTACAGATGTATTGGGCGTAAACCACCTTTTCTTTGTGGTCTAATTCGTATTCGATTGAATCAGGCCAAGACAAATATTGTTCATGATTACAGTGAGAGCACTTGATGTGCCAATGTCTTTGGTCTGACATTTCATACTGGGCGTGGACACCCATACCAGGCGCTGATAGGTTAGACAGCCACCACTGGCCTTGGTATTGGGAGTTGCCTAGCCGTGACTCATACTTTCTAAGAGTCTCCTGGTCAGCCTGGTCGCACTCATCGTATACGTTAAGGTCAGAGGAAATGGTAAGAGCTTCTGTTGCCCCTCTAGTCCCTCTGAAATAGATAAACCTGTTGCCAATTCTCTTTAACCCGATAGAACGATTGGTTTGAACAAACTCGTCAAGGACTTTGTTTTCTTCCAGTATCCTGTTGAACTTAGAATTAACATAACCGGAAACATCGTCATCACTCGGTAATGTATAGATGATATTCCACTTGCGATACTTGGCAGCAAAGATAGTCTTGATGCTATATATCTCTGTAAGGCCCATCTGAGCGCCTTTAGGTGATGCTTGGTTTGGGTTCCAGTCATTCGCCAGGTCTGCCAGAAACTTCCGGTGAACAAACTCATAAGGAACACCGTCAGGGGTAATTAGCCCTTGTTCTACTATCCAATCAGAAACTTTAGGTGGAGTCTTAACAGGTGCAAGTATTGTCCCGATGGACTTGAGAATATCGGGAGCTTTCTGTTCTTTCTTGACCACATTAGCCCTCGTCCTTTAGTGCCGCTGTTAAATCTTTGGGGTCAACCACCGCTCTTAGTGTTCCTCTGCCGTCTTCCATGATTATCATTAATTTGTCATGAGGCGCTTTGCGTAACTTTATCTTGGCTGTAATCCCATAAGCGGGAACTGTTACATCTTTCTTTACTGTAGGCTTCTCGGCTAAGCCAATCATCATTGCCATTTCATCACGGTCTATAACAGCCTCTAATGTTCGTGAATTACGTTGAAGATACACGACCGCCTTGTATTCTCGTATCATCTCTTTGTTGAGTTGGCTTCTAATCTCTACTCTTACTCCGTTGTAAATAAGATTCTTTACTCTGGTTAAGACCGGCCCCACACGATTAACGTGGTTATCGTGTATCTTCTGGGCGAACATATCCTTTGATGCTCTCATTCTGGCTCCTGGTAGCTGAGTATCGGGTTTACTTCTGGTTCTTCTACGGTCTGTCTTTCCCCTTGTCGGCTCGTCACTGTCATCGGTTGAGGTTTCTGTTTTCTCTTAGGCGCACGTATGTTCGCATCTATGGGCATTCTTCCTATGTAAAACCCTACCCCTACTGCCAATAACATAAGTATTGATGGAACAATCATCTCTAACATACACTCACCCACTTAAACGGTACGGACATGCTCTCCTGCGCCCTCTGAGCGCTGCTACGGTAGTAGGCTATGGCATGGGTCGGAGACTTGAAGTGAGAGGCGTAATACGGCTCTCCTGTGTGGTCTACCGATAACCCCTCTCCGTCTATAGCATCACAACAAAGTATCTTAATATCTTTTATCCCCATCAACTCTAATAACCTACAGGCGTTTGGGAGTGACGGCATCATTCGGTCTTTGAACCCTAAGTCATGTGTGTCGATAAACATAAATCTGTCAGGATAATGGCTGTAACAGTTGTGTGTCTCTGGGTACGACAACAACAACGCTGCTTTTTCTGGTTCTGGATACCCCGGAGGGCCGCTCTCACACCCACCACAAATGTCTTCTCCTGCTATCACTTCATCACAAGGGTTCTTCTGTAACGCATAGACTGTGTTCTCTAGTCCTAGAGCCTCTACGTGTTGAACAGCCTGGTTTATCGCTATTATCGGCCCCTCTCCAAAGTGGTCTGCGCTTAGTTTGAGTAGTGATGGGCCTTTACCCACCACATATCCTGTTTCTCCTGCGTGTTTGTCTGTTAACACCTTAATGCTCTGCACAAAGCCTCCTGATCTCTGTGGACTTAACAAATTTCTGTGGCCCGAAGAAGTTAGTTATTCGACAATATTAGTGTCTTGGACTGTCAGTGTTGCGCTAGTCGAGTCTAAGCTGGTTCCTGTAAGTGTAATATCTGCATTGGTTGATGCCGTACTAGAACACCATACCTGGTAAGGCTGATACCACGGATACCTATCTCGGTATCGCTCGACAATCGGGAATATCGTTGTGGGCTCTTTGTTAGAAAGCTCCAACACCAACGCTCTGAGTAGTTCGACTTCTTTCTTAATGTCTTTTAACTCGTTGGTGTTAATGTTGCCCTCTCGGAAAAGTAAGCCAAACGCCTGCTTCTCCGTAATAATACTTTGTCCGACAAGGCGGGCGACCTCATCGGCTGTCGGAGGCTCTTTTAGTCTCCATATCAAATCATCCTTCTTCGTCATCGTGACTCCGTTTCCACTACTCCGGGCCACAGAAAACTAAATTAATTACGTAGTCGTTTTCGACAAATATGCTAGTGCCTTTTCGATTCTCTCTGCCGAGTCTCCCAACTGTCCAATAGCCCGGTTACAGTCAGCACACAGCAGCCCTCTTATTTGGCCTGTCTCATGACAATGATCTACGGCTAGTCTTAGCTTTCTCCCCTGTCTTGTCCGAGTCTCTGGTTTTCTGTCGCAAATCGCACACTTGTAACCTTGCCTGGCAAAGAGAGCATCATATTCACTTATAGTCAGCCCATAATTTTTTTTAAGATTGTGTTTTCTCTTTGCCTCCGCAGCTTTTTCAGGGTGCTTTAGCCGCCATGATTTTCTGTATTCCGCCATGCAGGGCGCACACATGTGAGAAAGAGAGCCTCCTTTTTTTCTTTTCGTGCCAAGAAACGCATCCCGTGGCATGTATGTGTTACACCCTTTACATACTTTTCCGGGAATCAGTGCTCCTTTGGCTGGCAATCTATAATCCTCTCTCTTATGAGGGTGCTGGATATATTTGGCGTGTATGGCAACAGCATGACGGTCTTCTGTTTTTCTAGCATCCAATCTTGTCCAGGGACATAATCCCAATCGTCTGCATGAATCAGAATGTCGGGATTGAAGTACTGTAGCTCTCCGTTCTTCGTTGGGTCTGTGTCTTTCTGGAAGAACGCCATATCAACGTACTTGATGGCCTTGACTATCTCTAGGCGATCTTTCTGTCTGATTATCGTTCTTGGTTTGTATCTCTCGGTAGCCTCATCGGTTAAGACCCCTACAACTAGAAAATCCCCCAAGGCTTTCGCTCTTTGGAGGATATTGAGGTGTCCGATGTGAAACGTATCCCACACCCCAGCTATGTAGACTTTCGACACAAGAAACGCTCCTCTACCCAATCGGGAGTATTCCCAAACTTTCCTATGTCGTGGCTGATTATCGTAAACCCTGCCTCTTTAAACAGTCTCTCCCACATCTTTGTCGGCATAATCGTAAAGTGTTCTTCTATCTCACAAAAGGCATCTGTTGTGTGGGTTGGGAGCGCTACATAGAGATAACCATAGCTGTTTAGTGCATCGTTGATGAGCGCCAACACATAAAGCGGAAAGGGTGAGTGTTCCAGTACGTGCATGGCTAATACTGCGTCAAACCCCATACCGTCTTGTACTATCCCCTGGTGCATGTCGTGGGGTAAGTTAATCGTTACCAGGTCGTAGTCTTTGTAAAGATCGTGGTAGAACTCCTCTCCACCTAAGTCTAATATCCGACCTCTAGTGACATATTCTGATATTTGTTCGTATCCGTATCTCTTAGCTTCTACCTTCTGCGGCAGCGGTACGGCATTATCCCAGCGGGTTTGTTTGATGACACAATCTTTAATCAGCTTTTCCACCAAAGAGTGATTCATATATCACCTCACTGGCGTTGCCGATGTTTTCTACTATGGTATCCAGCCAGTCTGGGCAGCTTGCATATCCCTTGTCATACCTCATGTAATCTTGTATGGAGTGCTTGACCCCATCTATTTCTACTGCTCTTCGTGCGTATTTGTATGTGTAGAAAAACTCGGGTAGTTTCGGCAAATCAAATGACGGAATGCTCTTTTTCTTTAAGTACCACTCTTCATGTTCAGGGTTTGCCACCTGTATCACATATTTACCTAAAGCCATGGCCTCTAGTACAGTAGAACCGAAATCAGCAATTACTATGTCACTATCTAAAATGGCTTGGGTCACATCGCCAGACGAATACCTTGGATATAATTGTGGTGCGTCTGAGTGTGACCGGCTCCGTTCATGGAGGTGTACCTTAACACCCTCTATCTCATAGATTGAATCTTTCAATACCGATATAGCAGAGAGTTCCGGGTTCCAGGTGGGTGCAAATAATACTCTTGGCTTCTCTCTTAGTGGCGGTATCTTCTTGATTCCATCGAACTTGGTCAACCCCGCTACAATCAGTTTGTCTTCACTAACCCCCATGTTCGTCAATAAGTCCTTATAGTATTCAGATGGACATACAATAAAGCCTGGGTAGTTCAGGTATGTATCTTTACGGCTCGTTGACCATGATTGACCTTTTGAGGCTAGACCGTGGGTTAGGTTGACGTATGTGCCTTTGGCGGGACAGTTCGATTCTTCATCGGTTACAAATACGTAGTCATAATCTAAATCCCCACTACTCCCCATATTGGTTGAATCCCAACGCCCTAATTCCCAATGTCGGTCGTATTTCTCGTTTAGTGCTTTCATATAATTAAACATCGGTGTCAGATACGGCCAACTCAGAGGCCAATCGGCGTAGAATAGTATTCTCATACATCGCGCTCTGTTATATCTGTAGCCCCTCTAAATAAATCCTTTGCGTTCGAGAATTTACGAACACCCTCTGGCATTTCAACTGGGCCTGACAACATTTCCTCCATATGTTTGTCCAGCAACTCCCTGGAGGGTATCGGGTCGTCTTCGGGTGTTGTTATTCGATAATATATTTGGTTGATTGGCGGTACTTCTTTGCCATCATCTTCAATCAACTCAGAAGACCAAAATGAAACGATACTGGTACGTTTTGGTTCATCGACTATGTATTTACCAAGGCTATACTTTTTTATTGAAAAGATGTCGTTCAGGCCGTACTTCATGGGGCTATCTTCGTCATAACATGATTAAGGGCTTGTATGGCCCCTGTTGGTCGTCCTGCCACCATAGCTCTTAGTGTGGTCTGTTCCGTACACTTCCAAGGTTTAGGTTGATACATCTCATACCACGGAAACTCTGGGTCGTAGTAATACCAGGTTAGTTCGTTCCATGACGTACAGTGGGTTGGGTCTTGTATATCGCCATGACAACCGGCGTAAGGGACGTTGAGTTGCATTACCCCGCCTGGCTTCATGATGCGCCATATCTCATTAAAGAAATCCATCTGTAGCCACGGTTTAATGTGTTCGGCTATATGACTACAGTGTACTTGTTCGCACTCTTCATCCTTGATCGGCCACGGGAACACCTCCAAATCATGGACAATATCAACACCATCACGGTCTTGTATATCTATTCCTATATATCCATCTTCTTTATTGAATCCACAGCCTACGTCTAACTTCATGCTTTGTACTCGCTACGGCCAACAGTGTAGGGAACAGTTATCATCCCCATCACCCCCGTATCGCCCGTGACAGGCATACCCGCAAAGCGTTCATAGTAGGCGGGTTCTTCTGAAACGTCTTCTGTTTCAGGACTACCAGCCAACAGCTCTAAAGGGTCAGTAGTAGCGGCTACAACACCAGTGGCTCCTAACCATTTAAGGAATGTACGCCTATTCATGTGGAGCAACCTCGATCAAAGTATCTAGACCAAAAATGACTTCGTTCCATTCGTCTGCGGTTAAATCAAGAAAGAAACGATAATCGTCTTTGCCGGGGCTATGCACAGATATATGAACCACCCCATCAGCAAAGCGTTCAAAAAACCCCTCTTTGGTGATTATTTCTGCCGTTTCCATAACTACCTCCTGTAATAGTTATTTATATGTCTTTGTGCCTTTCTTTATTGTTTCTATCTCTTTGAGAATACCTTGTACTTGAAGTTCTAAGCCTATCACCGCCCCCTCTAGGTTAGTGATGGTGTCCACCATAGCCTCTAGTAGTTCTTGTGGGTCTATGGTCTTCTTGTCGTTGAATGGTGGTTTAAGTAGTTCAGCCACGGGGAACCGGCAATCTGAATAGGCTACAGGTGGTTGTTCTTTTGCCTATAAACACCGGGGCAGGCAAAGCCTCGCACCAAAAGTCATCTTCCCAATCACAATCCCTACAAGTCTGTTCTTGTTCCAGTAGATCGGTTGAGGTTATGGTTGTGTTGTCATCCATCTATATCTCTCATAAGTCGCCACCCTCTCCGTCAGCTAAGTAGTCGTCCAGTAACTCTTGTGGGCTGAACACAACACGCCCGGTTAATGCCATCTCAAGCATAAACTCTGGCCGTTTAGTGGTCAGATATTCATAGAACGAATCCATGCTCTTCTCAAGCGCAGCTTGAGGACTAATCATTACACAGCTCCTTCTTGAGATTGAATGATGGGCAGTTATGAGTTAGTGGGTCTTCTATTTCTTTATTGGTACCCGCCTCTTCGCTCTTACACCAAACCTCAGTCCGGCCCACAAAGACTTCTCCATCATGCCCAGGACACAAATACAAGGACTCACATACCCAGCAACAAGGGGAGATGGTTATGAGTTTTGATGGTTTGGCTATCCCTGTAAGACCAAGAGCAGCGGCTTGTACCCGATTGTATTGTTTTCCTAAAGATTCTTTCATTTCTTACACTCAGGATTAACACATTTACCCACAGACAAGATATGACCACACTTCTTACAGGTGTTCGTATTATCTGTCTGTTTAGGTGAGCCAGTGTTGTATATCTTCTTAATAGGTTCTTTGGGTGTATGCGGAACCTGAACAATCATTTGCGTTGGGGTAACCTCGACCAACGGGTCATCTGCCACGGCCCCGATCTTCTTCTTAACCCTCTTTACCTTTTCAGGTTCAGTGAGAGCCATGTCGGCCTGGACTAATGTACGGACATAGCCTTTACCTTGTTTCTCAACATAAGCATGTTCTTCGTCGGTTAAGTAGATGGTCTTATTCATGATAGGCGCAACACTTCTCTGCGAGTCTCAGTCTGGTCGAAGCCACGATAGTTGTCGGTAATCTCTGCGTCACTAATTTGTAAATCTCCGTACTCACAATCAGCGAAGACAACTTCCATGTCTGATGGATGCTTCCTTAACACCCATATGAGTTGACCAACGTTCATATCCTTATTATACACATATACGTATACGTGGCAAGTATACTAATGTATCTGTCCGTGTACTTCCAGGCTGTAGTCTTTAGCCGGGATATATTCTCCCTCAAGCGTACAGACAACCTTTTCAGGGAACCGTAGCAGTGGCCTGCGGAAACAAAGACGACCTTCATGTCTTAGTAGACCAAAAGAAGACCAGAACCTTATCTTAGGGATATTTAAAGACAAGTAGAACCAAAAAGGCTTCTCAAAAGCAAGACACAACCAATAGGTACGTACATCTCTCTTGTAGGTGAAGTACTTTTTCATAGTTCCTCCTGGTAGTAGTGTTATTACTAAAAAATATTATCTTGTCAGAGGTGGTACTTAATAAAATAATATGTTGACTGAGCTGGTAATAGTCATATATACCGAACCCACCGGCAGGGGTCATACCCCGGCCCCTATCATACCCCTATACCCGGTATCACGCTGCTAACTCTTGGCACTTTGGTCCTCTAACACGTGTTAACACTGGCTTAATCACCCAATCTACCACTGTCAACGCACTGTAAGCCATTCTAAGGGGGGATATGTACTGGTTGAGTACCTAGAGTACCCTACTCTTGAGAGGTCATGGCCTGTAGCTCTTGGGCTAGTGTCTCCAGCTTGTCACACCCTTTACATGATCGCTGTATGTGGCCTGCTGCTTTCCTTATCTGGTCTTGTACGTGGTCAGGTGAAAGATAGTGTCCTACCTGTATCTTGTGGTTGGTCTCGATCATCTTTGCTAGGTTGGTGCTTATTACACCCACCGATTTAGCCTGTTCTAACTTACTGCTCTCATCACTCTCTAGGTTATTAACTGCTCTTTCCATCATAGCTATTGATAAGGCTATCTGTTCAGGGATGCTGGTTAGGTTTGGGTCTTCCTTTAATTCCTTAACTCTCTCTAATAAGTCCTGGTCATGCTGTACATACATACTCCGTGGCCCTGACGGACTTGCCCCACCATGTAACTTGCATTTCCCTTGACCCGGATGCCATGTCCCCCATCCTTGAGGTCTTTCACAGGTCTTCCCGCTCTTGGTTTTGGCCCCGCAATACTTCTTTTCTATCTCTTCTGCCTTGTCATAGACTGCGACCTTGTCCTTGACTGTCATGGGCTTTGTCTCCTGGGGATAAGTGTAAATACTACCTACGCTGTATACCATATTTAAGGGTTACCCCGCAACCCGTGGTTGCGACTGCCCTCTCCCTCTGTGGTGTTCTCCCTGCTCAACCCCTTAAACCTTGTTTTATTGACTTCTACTCCTACCATGTGTACACTATGGGGTAGGCAACCAACGGGAGGTAAAGATGTGGTACGAAGTAATCGCTAACGGGGTTCTTCTCTATGTAACCGACGATCAACTGGTGGCAGACGCCTACGCTGCGAACTGTGGCGAGGACGCTAGAGTCTTGGAGTGTGAATAACAATGACTATCGTTAGAGGAGCACTAATCATCTACTTTGTTGTTATTGGCCTGTTAATAGCCAGCTCTGCCGTTAGTTTAGTCCAGTCAAAAATGCTGACTGTTAACCAAATCTTAGGGGGTGTATAGAATGAAAAAGAACAAATATACATATCTGCATGTGATACAAGGGAACTACGGGTATGGTTGGGAGGATTTGACCGCCGCAGAAACCTACTTTGAAGCAAGAGGGTATCTCAAGGACTACCGCGAGAACGAGCCGAACACATCAACCCGCATGATCGAACGACGGGAACTTAATTAAACCAAATACTGGGAGGTATTTAACATGAGTACGAGAAGCAACATAGACTTTTACGAGCACAAGCCGGACGGAGGCACACCATTTGTAGCCCGCCTGTATCATCACAGTGACGGCTACCCGTCCTGGCGCATGAAGAATATCAAGGCCATGCGTGACCTCGCAAACAAAGGGTATGATGCGAGTGGAGGATATGGCTACCGAGTAAACGAACCAGACATGTACGATCTAGCGGCGTTCTATGTGTTGGCTAACAAAGATGGCCCCGGCGATGTTTATATTGATTCCGGCCCACTGCACGAAGACATAGAATATTATTACCAGATATGGCCAGAGGATAACGTGATTATGGTACGCATCAACAATATCCACTCTCCTGACGAAACAGAAACAGGAACACTTGCTGCTCTGCATTCAAAGCATGTAAGGGAGGGGTAATGCGTAAATATGATGGCCAGATACATTGTGAACTGGGGTCTAAGCGGTTAGATCGGTTAAGGTTGTTCTTGTCCAAAAGAAAAACAGAAGATATTGAACACAACATTAAAGACCACCTAACACAGACGCAGTTCTTAAAGGATGCTGTTGATAGACATTTACCTTAGTCCTTAACCTGGCGGTTAAGAGAGAGAAGGGCGGTGATTAACATGGACAAAGGTTGTGATGCTTGCTACCACGGCAAGCCACGGACAAAAGGAGATTTTCGCCAAACGACCCCAAGTTGTTTCCGTAGGCACAAAGAGGTTGGCTCCATACGTCCGGCCAGGAACACATGCAAGGACAAACAATAAACCTAACCTATATCAACTAAGAAAGCCTCTGGATTAGTCCGGGGGTCTTCTTTTGTCCCCGTAACTGCGTTACGGCTGGTCAATCTGGAGAATTACCCATTATTTGCCCTCCCTCGCTTCCTGTAATCTCTTTTCTCTGTTCTCTCTAATAAAACTATCACTCACCACTAAGCTTAATGCTTTGGTCATCGCCAGTAGTTCTTTGGCGATAAATGCGTCTTCGTACATAGAAATCCCATCGGCGTGACCGGACTGTTGAACTAACGGCATATCTGATTTGCCCTTTATGTCACCATCCACCACAATAAGTCTACCCACAAGTGCTATGACACGCGCTGTAACGTTGTCTAAGGCACTTTCAGCCTCATTGGAGTACCTATCCCTACCCCCAACCCCATGATATACCTTAGAAATCTTCTGAGCGGTTATGGTTTCTGTTCTTCTTTTGTTGTGTGTTGTCATTTAATCCTCTCTCTTTAGTGCTGCGGCTAGGTTGTCTATCCTTTTGTCCAATATGCTATTACTTCTTAGCGCCGCCATCCTCTCCTCCACAACCGCTTGTGCAGCATCCTTTAGCGTAGGTTGTGGGTCTGGGAAGAATAACCACATTCCTTCTCGCCCGCTAGAACACAGCGGGGCTAACTGGTGTTCCTCTGCTCCGTCGATAAGGTCTAAAAGTTTGTTGGTGCGTTCAACCTCGTAATAGTCCCACCTATCGCCGTTTCGGTCACGGTGTCTACAAGCATTCATCCGTATCTCTCTCGCCAGCTCTTTAATCCTGCTCATTTCTTCTCCTTTGGCTTAATCTTCTCAAGCGCCCGCTCTCGCTCATCATTAGTCATCGAGGCCCACACATCAACGCCTATTCGTTCTCGCACAAGGGAAAGCTTGGCGAGGTGTTCGTCGCTACTTATTTTCCTCATTTTCTCTCCTTTTTAGCCGGGACTCTCTGATCGAAATAAAACTCTGTTGTTACTTTCTTGGTTAATCCACTGTCGGTGAAGTCGTCTGATGCTTCTTTTGGATTGAATGTCTCTACTGTTATTGTTTTCCACTTTACTTCGTCTGTAGTGATAGCTTCAATGATTGAGAGGTTGTCCTGAACCGTTGGTTCAGATT
>Ga0209976_10000182_pt1 | contig 45557 bp, 68 predicted proteins | sample SumtaG_FD_182806 | JGI IMG/M metagenome (GOLD analysis project Ga0209976, IMG submission 182806) | Deep subsurface microbial communities from Indian Ocean to uncover new lineages of life (NeLLi) - Sumatra_00157 metaG (SPAdes) (version 2) | ecosystem: Environmental > Aquatic > Marine > Oceanic >... | reverse complement strand
AGTGGTTCAAACTCCGTTCTCTTTAAAGATTATGGTGATGCAACAGTAGGAAGTCTAGACAGTAATGGCAACTTTACTTCTTATGGATATATTCATTTGTCTGCTAATGAAAATGGTTTTCTTGGCCCAACCAATGACGATGGAGATTATATGACTTTTCAAGCTAGAGATAGCGATACAAATTCTTTAGTGATAATTGGAGGAATGTATGGAGCGGCTAATCCTTACTTTGGCTTAGGAGGTACTTCTGAATTTAAGTTTTATCGTGACGGACACGCTCTTGTAGCCTTAGATGAAAGATTACAATTTGGAGACACAGCAGTTTATGTCTTTTCAGATGACGATGGATATTTAGATTTAACAGCTGACACAGGTATTCGCTTAAATGGTTCTGTTTTAGGAAATGGTTCTATTACTGCAACAACTCTTTTAGCCACAGGAGCTAGTTCGCTAACTCTAGGAAGTGCGAGCTCAACTGATGCAGGAATTATATTTCACAATGCCACAAATGATAACATTATAACAATTCAAAGTGGAGCAACCTCAGGTACTTATACTTTAACATTACCTTCAGCGGTCGCAGGGGCAGGAGAAGTATTGACTGATGCAGGTGGAGATGGGACTTTAAGTTGGGGAGCTGCAGGAGCAGGAGACGTAACAAGCGTAGGAGATTGTGCAGATGGGGCTTGTTTTGACGGAAGCTCTGACGGAGGAACTTATTTTGATTTTTATAACATTGATAGTAACCACACTAGGTTTATCGCTGCTGATGTGGCTAATGATATTACTATTACAATGCCAAATGCCACAGGAACTTTAGCTACTACTGCCGTAGCAACTCTTTCTTCTCTTACAAGTGTAGGAACGATAGGAACTGGTACTTGGGAGGGAACTCCTATTGCTGCAGGTTATTACGCTGCAGGTTCTATTGATGGAGACGATGTTAATTCAAATATAGCAGGAAGAAGTTTAACTTTAACTGGAGCTTCACCTGATACTTTAGATGCTGATGCTGAACTTTACACAGACGATAAATGTATTTGGTTCGAAGATCCAACTGCTGATGACGATTTCAATAGTATTTGGAGAACATCTCAAGCAGTAACAATAACCGATGTATGGTGTGAGTCAGATCAAACAATAGATTTTGATTTACAGGAAGACGACGGAAGCCCTGCCGATATTCTTGGAACAGATTTACAATGTGCTGCTGGAGAGAATGCTACATCTAGTGCCTTTGCTGATGCAGCGATAGCCGCTGATAGTGAAATTGACTTAATAGTAACTTCAGTATCTGGAACGCCTACATGGGTTTCTATTTGCTGGACATATACAAAAAATGATTAAAGAAAAATTACAATTAGTTTGGGAGTGGATTAAAGCTAAGACAAAAGAAATTCTTGTAACTTTAGGAATTGTTGGACTTGCCTTTGCTTCACCTTTGACTATTGAAAATGCACAAGTAGATGTAAATTCATTAGTGAAAAACAGAGGACACGTTAATAGTTTAAGAGTTCAGGATAGTGAAGAAGTAAGAGGAACTACAACTAAAAACTATAAAGCGTCTGAAAAGAAATTAACGATTGAAGGATTGACTAAACGAATTGAGATTAAACTGACTTCTCCTTATATTGTTTCTGGCTTGATAGCGAGTGATGACACAAAAGTAGCAGAACTTACTTTAATTGATTACAGAAACATTGATTTATTTGATAGTGTCCAATTCTATGACGTGAAAAATGATTACGAAGAAGTTCAGAAAACATTTACTTATAAGTATGCTATTGAAAGAGAAGTGTGCGAAGAAAGATGTATCGTTAGAACAGAATGGGTTAAATTTAATCACTTATCAGACTTGCCTTATAAGAACATTAAAATTGGTATTTTTACTGCAACAGAACCTGGAGAAAAGATTGAATGGATACCTAAAATATATGGATTTGAGATTTTAGAATGGGCAGAATGGGATATATCAACAGCAGTATGGACTAGATTATTTGATGTTTCTGGAAAAACAGGTTTACCTTATAGTATTTCCTTTAAACCTGATGGAACAGAAATGTATATCTCCCAGCACGATGACGATGTATTTCAGTATACCCTTGGAACTGGTTGGGATATTTCAAGTGCTGGATATACTGCCACAGGACAGATGCAAGCTACAGCAGGTGTTGGTTTTTATATAAGTCCAGATGGTGATAGAGCATATCATTTAGAAAAAAACTCTAGCCCTTACCAAGTAGAGCAATACGACATAGAAACCCCTTGGGATATTACAACATTGTCTAGTGTTTACGACAAGTCTCTTTCAGGTACTAATCATCAAGGTCTTTTCTTCAAACCAGATGGAAGTAAAATGTATATTATAGACCAAGGTACAGACAAAATACACGAATGGAATTTAGGTACTAATTGGTCTGTAGAAACAGCAACTGACTCTCAAAATCACAGTATACAAGCTGGGTCAGCTCAAACTGGTATATTCTTTAGTGCTGATGGAAAAAATTTATATATTTGTTCAAAGGATAGCAGTAATTTAGACCAATACGTCCTTGGAACTGGTTGGGATGTATCAACTCTTAGTTATGTTCGAAGTTTAGATATATCAGGTAGAGAAGCAGCACCTTGGGATGTTTTCTTTAAACCAGACGGAACTGAAATGTATATTATTGGTACAGACGGAGACGAAGTAAATCAATATACCTTACCAGCAGCAGTCAGAAGAATAATAATAATTCAATAATATAAAAAACAAATTAAACAAAAAATATGCCAGATCAAAACGACAAATTAAAAATGTTAGTCCAGGCCGGAGCAGTAGGAATAAGTATTCTGCTAATCCTTTTGGTATGGCAAATAATAGTCAAAGGTTCAGAGGTTTTTGTTAATATGGCTAATCTTCAAACTACTGTAATTCAAGACAACACAGAAGCAATGACAAAACTGATAGAGCTTTTAGAAAATCCAAGAACATCTTCAACTATAAGTGGTTTATTAGAAGAATTAACTTTAAAATAATGAAGAAAACTATAGTAATTATCTTTTTAATACTAATCATAATAACAATGTCTCAATTAAAATACCCATTAGATAAAAAAAGCGAAAGCATCATAGAAAAAACTGTAGATAAGTTTTTAGAAAATAAGATTTTTGACTTAATTTGGAAGAGAACATTCCATTGGGTTACTTTCTTTGAAAGTTTAGATGGGTTCTCTGTTACAGCTGATGCACAGGATCTAACTCTTGGATTGGTTGAAATAACAACCTCTGCCGCAGAAGACAATACAGCATTTGTGTTTAAGCAACCAGCAAAACAAGGAGTGATTACTTTCTCGGAAAGAAGTAGAATGAGAACTACTCTTATTTTTGCTAGCGTAGCAGATATTACAGCCTATGCCATTGTGGGACAAATAACTGAAGGATTCTCTTATTATGGGTTTAAGGTTGTAAATAATACTCTATATGGAGTAAGTTATGATGGAACTACTGAAAAGACTGTAGAACTACAGACTATTACTACTGCTCAATTCAATGTTGAGGCAAGATATACTCCTGCAAGTAAAATAGTATTTTATGTTGATTCAGATGAAAAAGGAGTAATAAACGAGAATCTTCCTTCAAGGGTAGCGACTCCTAATATAAGTTTAATGAGGTTTGAAATTACGACAAATGCAGAAGCAGCGAAAACAATGCAATTTTCATTTTTTGAATATCTCCAGTCAAGGAATGTGCTTCGTTGAGCATAAAATATATGTGTAAAAAAGGATATAAACAAACGAGAGAACATACAAGAAAGATTAGTGAAGCTAATAAAGGAAATAAAAACTGTTTAGGACACAAGAATAGTTTGGGATATAAGCACACAGAAGAATGGAAAAGACAGAATAGTTTAAGACATAAAGGTAAGATAGTTTCTAAAGAAACAAAAGAAAAGATGAGAGAAAATGCAATAAGGCAAGGATTTGGTAAGATTGGCATAGGAAAGAAGATGTCTAAAGAATCGAGAAAGAAAATGAGTGAGGGTAAGAAGGGTAGTAAAAACCCAGCTTGGAAAGGAGGGGTTACATCAGAAAGAAATAAGATTTATAATAGTATTGAGTGGAAATTGTGGAGATTATCAGTATTTGAGAGAGATAGATTTACTTGTCAAAAATGCAAAAAGCGAGGTGGATATTTAGAGGCACACCATATAAAACAATCTGTAAAATATCCTAAATTAAGATTTAAAATTAACAACGGAATAACACTTTGTAAAAAGTGCCACAACTTAACAAAAAGAAAAGAAAAAAGTTTTGAAAAAGAATTTACTAAAATTATAAAATGCAAATAACCATACCAAATCCAGAAACAAAACGATTCGTCAGAGCTTCAAGAGGAGAAGTTCTTGGTAATCTTTGGGCAACTAAAAACATAGACTTAGAAGCAAATAAAGGAAAAATAAGATTATCAGAAAGGATTTATAGGTTGGTTGATAGTGGAGATGACGCTGATCTTGAGACTGCTGCAAAGTTTATAAGAAGTGATGCAGATAAAACAGATAGGTGGTGGGCTTTGACTCAATCTGCACTTGCGGCTTCAACTGATGGATTAATGTTTAAAACAACTAATACTGATCCTTTAGTAGGATGGACGCAAGATGCTATAGGAGATACTCCAACTGCGGCAATGACAGATATGGAAATCTTTGGTCAGGCTAATAGTTATGACAGATTAATAGTGGCAAGGAATACTGATTTATCAATGCTTAATAACGGAGTTTGGGACACGTCTTGGTGGCAAACCACTTTAAGTGGAACAGCTTTAACGGCTGGAAAACATATTCTCCATAAATTTATAAATTTACTTTTAGTAACTAATATAAACACAATTCATACAATAGATGACAGTTTGGTTGTGGTAGAAAATAGGATAACTTTACCGAAAGAATATGAGATAGTGTGGGTTGCTGATGATGGGTACAGAGTGTATATAGGAACAAAACATGTAAGGGGGGGTGTAGGGTTAATCTTCCCTTGGGATGGAACAAGCGAAACCTATGATTCTCCTTTGTCTCCAGATAGCGATATTTCTTGGGCTGGTTGTGTAGACGAGAATGGTGTAATGCACACAATAAACGGAAAGGGGCAATTATTAGCTTATGACGGTGAAGGGTTTGCTGAAGTAGCTGCTCTTCCAATAACTGAAAGTGGAATAACTTGGGAAGATAACTCTACTATTTTACAAATGGTTCATCACAACGGAATGTGTCTTATCGGAAATAGAATCCATATACTTTTAGATGCTTCTCCTGGTAATCCCGGAAATGGATTTTTATTACTAGAAAATATGCTTGGAGGAATATGGGTTTATGACAAAGATGTAGGTCTTTATCATAAATACTCTGTAGGACAATACGATGGATCTACCGACAATGATTGGGGGGCAGGTAATTTTGGACCAAATGGCGCTTTAGTAGAAACTAACCCTTCACAAGGAAGATTTTTAGCAGGTTGTTCTGTTTATTCTGATAATGAGTCAACCACTATTAAGGCGATACTAACTTCTCAAGTAAAAAGCAGTGTTACTAATAGAGGATATTTTGTGACAACACAAATTGCTTCTTCTAATGTAAGAGCTTTTTGGAAGAGATTAAATATAGCATTTAAAAAATTAGAAAATTCCACAGACAGAATAGTAGTAAAATATAGAAATGATAAAAATTCAAACTTATACCATACAACCGGGTACGTTAAAGCAAACGAAATAACTTGGACAAGTACGAAAACTTTTACTTCTACTCAAGCAATGTTCGCTTATGCCGCTGTAGGCCAAGAAGTTGAGATTATAGTAGGAAAGGGAGCAGGAGCAACAGCACATATTTCAGCTGTGAGTTATACAGATCCAACTTATACTGTTACTATAGACGAAGCGATACCTGGGGCTTCAGGAGACGCAGACGCAAGACTAATGAATTGGACTAAGTTAGGAGCAATTTCAAGCCAGACAGTCGCTAAACAGCTTTATAAGATAGCAAAAAGGTCAAAATGGATTCAATTTAAAATAGAACTTCGGGGGACAGAGAGTTCTCCAGAGATAGAAGAATTGCTCATTGAATTTAACCAAAGTAAACGATAAAATTCAGTATATGCCAAAAGGAATAAAAGGATTTCAAAAAGGTCATAAAGATTTAGTTTCCAAAAATGCAAGAAAAAAAGCAGGAACTAAAATAAGTAAAACTCATAAAAGAATAGGAGTTGGTAAATGGATGAAAGGAAGAAAAAAATACCCAAATGCTTATAAGTTTCCTTGTGGTAAAAATCATCCAAATTGGAAGGGTGGAAAGATGAAAGATTATCCTGAATTGGATAGATTAAGAAAATCAAAAGAATATAAAATTTGGCGAAAAGCAGTTTTTGAAAGAGATAACTATACTTGTGTTTTTTGCGGAGATGATAAAGGTGGAAACTTACAAGCAGATCATATAAAGCCATTTGCTTTATTCCCAGAATTAAGATTTGCGATAGATAATGGAAGAACACTTTGTAGGGATTGCCATAAGAAAACCGATACTTATGGAAGCAATTTTAATAAAAATTATAAATTAATTTCAAAAAGATGAAATCATTTCAAGAATTATATACAGAGCTTCAAAATATCACAGGAGATACTTCTGCTGCTCAATTAACTATTTTTAAAAGGTGGGTTAATGATACTAATAAAATAGTGTCAGCCAAAGCACCTCTTTTATCTCTTGAAATAACCGATACTGTAGGTACTGTTGCTTCACAAGAGGGTTATCAAATTCCTAATCAAATTCAAAGTATTAGAAGTGTTAAAATAACGATGGATGGTGGAGTTATTTATAGACCAAGACCAGTAGAAGATCCTCGATTTTGGGAGTATTTACAGTCAATGCAGTCAGGAGACTCTGATATAACAAGATTCTTTATGAAAGAAGGCAATAAGGTTTTATTGTGGCCAGAACCAGCTACAGCAGATAGCGAGATTCAAATAAGAGGAACTAGAAGATTAAGAGATTTATCTCTTGCAGATTACACGACCGGAACTATTGCAGCCGCTACGAATGGAGACGAAACAGTAGGTGGAACAGATACCGCTTGGGCCACAAACGCCATAGGAAATTATATGAGAATAGATTATACCTATGGAGATTTTAGATGGTATGAAATTGATTCTATTACAGGTGTTTTAGCATTAGAGTTAGTTAAAGGATTTGAAGGAACTACTTTTACCGGACAAACTGAATCTTATACAATAGGAGAATTTTCACATGTTCCAGGAGAATTTCATCCACTACTTTATTTCAGACCATTAGCGCTTTACTATCAACATTTAGAAGATCCTACTATGGCAGAGAGATACTGGAGAATGTATGATGGTGGAAAGGAAGCAGGATTAACTTCTGTTGTAGGTGGAATGTTAAGAAACCTAATAATAAACGATTTGCAAAGGAGTGAGAGTGTATATGTCGAACCTCTCCAAACGAGAGATTTAAGCATAGAAGACTTCGCTATTCTATGGACAAATGACATAACAATAGAATAAACATGGTAAATAATACAAAAAAGAAAAAAACAGGGTTACTCGAAGAATCATTTAAGAGTATTAAAGAAACTACTACTGACCTTTTTGGTAGAGTTGAAAAGGAAGGAGTAACAGGAAAGGGAGGAGAAACTTTATTAGAACCTACAGATCTGGGTGGTGATTTAGGTGGCGAAGGAGACAAGGGAACACCATACGATAGTTTAATAAAACAACTAACTGATGCTTTTGCTGGAAGGGAAGACCAACCTACTCTGTTAGAAGAAAAGAAACGACTTGAAGAGGAAAAAGGAGTAGAGGCTAAAAGAGAAATAGTTGGAACTTTCGAAGAAGAAGTAGCAAAAACCCAAACGCTGTTAGATGAATTGGATGAAGATATCACTGCAAGAACTAAAGAGTTTCTAGTTTCTGATCCTCAAAGAAGAAGAATAGAAGCAGCAGAAAGAGCGCCTATAACTAAAGAATTTGGAAGATTAACTAGAGGATTAGGAGTTGCAGAAAAAGGATTAGAGCGAACAAAAGCAGATATTTTAGTAGAACTCGGATTAACGGAAAAAGAAAGAGAATTACCATTTGACTTACTTGAAAGAGAAATCAACATTAGAACGAAAATTAAAGATTTAGTAGATAAAGATATTCCAGATGCAATAAGTACAGTATTTGATGACGAAGGAAACTTAACAATAGTAACTCAAGATCCTGAAACTGGAGAATTTAAAACGGCTACAATTCCTGGAATTGGTGAGAAAGCATCTCAATATGAAAGTATAACATCTCAAGTAGATGATGAAGGAAACCTAACTATAATCGGAATAACAAAGAGTGGAGAAGCTAAAACTCTAGGAGTATTTAAAGGCGTAGCTACTACTAAGACTCCTGAAGATTCTGATACAGAAATAGAGAGTCAACTTATTGCAAGTAGAGGAACTGATGGATTTGTTGACCCTAGTACTTATATGGATTTAAGAACAACAGCAAAGACTGGTCCTACAGAGTTTGATAAAAGATTTTCACACTTACTAAGTCCTGAAGAAAAAGCTAATCTTGGAATAGAAGAAGGAGATGTAACTGTTAAAGAAAGTATGGATAAATTGAGAGATATTGTTACTCAATATAAAGATGCAGGATATTCTAAAAAAGACTTTGAGAGGACTTACAAGGCTGAAAATGATTTAGATAAAATTCCTGGTCCTATTCAAGACATTATTAATAACATTTTTAAATAATGCCATTACCATCCCTTAAAAACATAGGTTTAGGGTTTTTAGGAGAAGATAAAGATATTCTTCCACCGTGGCAAACAATTAAACCCGAAACCAAAAAATTACCTTCTCTTAAAACAGAAATTCCTTTTGCATGGGAAGCAGAAGAAATGGCAAGAACAAAAGAAGTAGGGCAAATAAAAACCAGTATTGAAAGTAGTTTAAGCAAAGCTAAAAGTGAATTCGAAACAATGCCAGGAAGAAAAATTGCAGTTCCTTTAGCTGGACCAGCAAAACTTATAGCCGAAGCATTTCCTGAAGTAAAAGAAGCTGAAACCAAAAGAAGCGAGATTAGAAATTTAGAATTGACTTTGGATTTGTACAATGATCTTCTGGCCCAAGAGGATAAATCATTAATGGATGAATTTTACGAAGGATTAACTGATCCATTAAAAGAACCTGAAAAGGCACTTCCTTTTGCAAGATATGGATTCTCTTTAGACGAGTCTTTACAAGTGATTAAGGCAGCTAAAAAAGCTGAGGAAGGAGAAGAATTAACATCTTATGAGACTAGCTTGATAGAAAAAGCTAGGGCTCAACAACTACCAATAGACAGAAGTTGGTCTTATTTTGTTGGAAGGGTAATATCTGAAATGCCGACATATATGGCAGAATTTGCAGGATTAAAGTCTCTCGTTGCTGAACCTGTCACCGCTATAACTAAAACTATATTAGGGGAGGGGGCAACAGTTGCAGTTCCAAGTATTGTTCAAAAACTTTGGAAGGCTCCTGCCGAGATAGGAATAAACGCTCTCATCTCTAATGCTGTTGGGGTGGCAGTCCAAGCAGGAACATTTGCAGCAACTCAACTTCCAAGCGATATAGCTGAAAAATCACTTCCTTACCAAAAGGAATTACAAAGCCCTTTGTTTCCTGAAATATATGAAAGTCTTGGTAAGGATTTTAATTGGAAGAAGGAAATGGTCAAATCTTTTGGGTCTAGTTTTGTCGAAGTAATAACTGAATATGCAGGTAGTATTGTAGGAAATCCTATTGAATATCTATCAAAAGCAACTCTAGGAAAGTGGTTAGCTAAAAGAGGAATATCCATGAGTTCAAAAGCTCTTGAAGAATTAGCTGAACAGATATCCTGGAACGGAATTATTGGAGAAGTATTTGAGGAAGAATTAGCTGAATTATTACAGGCACCTATTGAGGAGAGAGAATACAAAGCTCCCTGGACTCCAGAAGGGATGGAAAGATTATTAGTTGAAACTTTAGGTATAGCTCCATTTGGAGGAATCGGAGCTGTTTCTTCATTAACTACATTTGCAAAAGAACAATATGATAAATTAACTCCTGAAGAGAGACAAAGAGGTTCTATTCAGTTTGGAGAAGAGGAGGTTTCCAAAGAGTTAATAGAAGAAGCCAAGAAATATAAGAGTGCAGAGGAGTTTGTTATGGCACAAAAGCCAATAAATGTTTCTATAAAAGATATTCTTCCAACTGAGGGACATACTGCTGAAAACACAATCAAGCTTCGTAAACCAAAAAAGGATGTTTTAACAGAACCAATTAGAGTAGAGATAAACAAACAAGGTAAAATACAAATACAAGATGGGAATCATAGATTTTTCCAAGCAATAGAAAAAGGAGATAAAACAATACCTATCGTGTTTAATGACCAAGCTCCATTGTTAAATTTTGAAGGAGAGTTTGACAGGATAAAAGATTTTTACAACAAAGCACAAGAAGTTAAGCCAAAAGAAAAAGTAGTGAAACCACCTTCAGTAAAGAAGTTGTTAGGAATTCCTGTATCTAAAAAAATAACAATGAGAGAGACTACCCTTTTAAAAGAAAGATTTAAAAACCTAGCAAGAGGGGCAAGAACAGGTGTTATTGTAACCAAGCAACAAATTAAAGCTGTTCAGTCAGAATTGGTTGATTTTATAGATAAGTCAGAATTAGAACTTAAAGACAAAGCAAAATTCAGAAGAGTAATCAAAAACATTCAAACACCTGAGCAATTACAATCTAAACTCCCAGAGATTCAAGAAAGAATTGTTAGTTTAGCGGAATCAAGCGAAATTAGGAGACTAAAAACTGATATCAAGAAAGAATTGAAAGCGGTAAAACCTAAAATTGTAGCAGGAAAACCAATAGGAAAATTTACAGCTGATGTTCAGCGTGTTTTAGATTCTACAAGAGGAGCAATAGGACTTACTCAAATTCAAGCTGAAGAGAAAATAGATAGCAATCTTGAAAAGTATAAGTTAAAGCCAATGCCGGCAGAGATTGCGTTACAGAATAGGATTTTAAGTATGAGCTCTAGGGACGCTAAAAGTTTAAGAAGTTTATTGGGTATGATTAGAAAAATGAAGGAAACAGGAGATGTAGCCTCATCTCTTAGGAAATTTAACATTCAGGAAGATTTAGATCGAAAGAAAAAATACATTATTGACGTAGTAACTGATTATAAAGGAATAGTAAAAGGCAGAGAGACAGTCGGAAGAGCAAGAATGACTTGGAGAAGAAAAATGATTCATTCTCTTAGATCTTTAGGAAATGATTTTGTTTTGAGTTGGCCAGGATTAATGCGTATTTTGGACCGGCATACTCCAGTTGATAAAAAGACCCTTAACAAAAGATTCTCTGTTTTAGATCAAGATAATAAACAAAAAGAATTGCAAGAAAGTTATATTAATGACTTTAACAGAATGTTTGCTGAAATCTACGATATTCCTAATCAAACAACTAAAGATTCTTTAATGCTTCCTTTGAGAATAGGAGATGAAATTGGAAAACTTAAAAAAGAAATAAATCTTGGTACTTTTATAAACAATGTCGGAACTAAAATAGAACTTAAAATGACTAAGGACGAAATGATTAAGAGATATATGGAGTTTAAGGACCCAACACTAGAACAAAGCTTTTTACAGGGCAATTATTACACTAATGAGATTAAAGATGCTATTACTTCTACTCTTACGAAACAAGAGATTAGATTGGCTAATATGCAGTTAAATCTTTACAGAAAACAACATGAAAAAATAAACCCTCTTTATCAAGAAATGTTTGGTGTAGATCTTCCTTTCAATGAGTTCTATTCTCCAATTATGAGAGAGGGATATCAAGTTGACACAAAACAAGGTTTTGAAGTCTTGTTAGACGAAGCTAATTACAGAAGAGGTGTAACGAGTAAGAGCTTTATTAGTAGAAGGAAAAACATTTTACCTATTGCTAAACAGGGTAGTCTGTACGCACTAGATAGACATATCACAGATACTAATTATTTTATAGCTTGGGCGAAGAAGGTCAGAGAATTGGATAATATCTTTTCAGATCCTAAAGTCAGGGAGTCTATCGATCAAGAATTTGGAAACAAACTATTAAGAGAAATACAGAATAGTATTGATGATATCGGTTTTAATAGAAGGACTCGTGGACAACTTCATGGAGCTGTTGATTGGTTCAGAAAGAAATTTACAATAGGTGTATTGATGTTAAAACCTGCTTTAGCTGCTAAACAATTTACGGCTACATTAGCTTATTTAGAAGATGTGACACCAGTAGAGTTTGCATCAGGCTTTGTTGATTTTTGGAAAAACCCAATCAAGAATTACAAAATAATGGCTAAAGAAAGTGTTTTTATTAGAACAAGAGGAACACAAGGAAATATCGAGAGAGATATCAAGGCCGCAATGAAAACTGAAGTTTATGATAGATTTTCTAAGGTCAACAGTTTTATAAATATGGCAATGATGAATATAATGCTTGGAGATCTTGGATCTATAACAACAGGTTCCTGGATAATGAGAAGGGTAGCACTTAAAAAAGGTTTGAGTTTATCAGAAGCAGTTAGTGAATATGAAGAGTTTGGATCTGAAACACAGCAATCATCAGACATTTCCCGATTAACAGCATTTCAGAAAGGAGGAAGTTTAGAAACTCTTTTCTCAATGTTTAAGTCTAACCCAGCACAATACTTAGCCAAAGAACTTAATGCTGTTAGTAGTTTATTTCAAAAAGGAGGAACTACTCCTGCAAACTTAAAAAAGGTAGCTAAAACATTATTCATTTATCACATTTTACTACCACTTGTTTTCCAGTGGGTAAGTAATTTTGGTGGTTGGGCCGATGAAGATAACGAAGAATATAGGAGAGCTATGATTTTTGGTTCTTTAAATGGATTGTTTATTTTTGGAGACATGTTAGATTGGGCTTTGAGAAAGGCCCTAGGAATGAGAGTCTATGAAATAGGAATACCAATAAATCAAGCTATACAAGAGGTTGGAAATGTTCTTTCTAAAATAGATTTTGACGACATAACAGCAGAAGACATGAAAGATGCTCTTGGAGAAATGGTCATGGCTAGTGAAAACTTTGGAGTTCCTGCAAAATATCTTTTAAGATTGCCTAAAGCAGTTCAAAAATTATTAGAACAAGATTGGCGAGAGGGAATAGGTTTAATGCTTGGATGGAGTGAATATATGCTAGGAATGAAAAGAAAGAGAGGGAAGAAAGGAATTCCTGGAATGCCATCCTTAAAAATGGGAGACGTGTTAAAAAAAGAATCATTAAAAATGGAGTTACCATCATTAAAAATGCGATGAACTATTCATTAGAACAAATAAGACTCAAAATACAAATCTTTTTTCTTCAATTAAGAATTCTTATATTGAGGCAAAAGCTTACTGTTCCTAATCTTCCTGTACCTGTTGCTATAGTTGTTCACTATGACGGAACTGGGAATAATTTCGCTTCAGTTGATAATTGGCACAAACAAAAATGGGGATTTAAAAGTAGTATAGGGTTTTATTGCGGATATCATTATTTTTTACAACTTGATTGTAAGTTATTCCAAGCAAGAGCCGACAACGAAGAAGGAGCGCATTGTGTAGAGAAAGCAAGACCTGGTTATTGGAACAAAAATTCTATAGGAGTTTGTGTAATGGGAGATAATACAAAGTTCACAGAAGAAATGAAAGTAGAATTAAAAAAACTTTTAGATAGGCTAAGAATCAAGCACGGAATACCTTTTTCAGAGATCTATGTTCATAAAAATATCAAACCAACAGTGTGTCCGGGTAGCAAGATAGCCAATTATATCAAGTGGTACAAAAATCAGCAGAGAAGCTAAATTAAGACGACTAGACGATAAGCTATTAATCAATTTGACACAGAACTTTAAAAGGTATATACTTTAATTAACTGCTAGGTCTTTTTTATACAACACTCCCCGCCTAGCAGTTGGGAGTGTTTAATTTTAAGATTATGCCAAAAGGAATTAAGGGTTTTCAAAAAGGACATAAGTTTGGAGTAAGATTTAAAAAAGGAAAAAATAATCCTAGTTATATAGATGGAAGTTATTGCGACAATCCAAAACAATATCATGAAAAATATCAGCAAGAACATAAAAAAGATAGAAAAGAATATCAGCAAAAATATCGGCAAGAACATCGAGAACAAATAAATAAATTAAGGAGAAAATATGAAAGAGAAAGAAAAAGAAAAGACCCAAAATTTCATCTTGATGGGAATATGGCAACGGCTATATGGCTTGCACTTAAAGGAAAGAAATTTGGGGCGAGCTGGGAAACATTAGTTGGCTATACTTTAGAAAAACTAATGCAAAGACTAAGCGTAAATTTTAAAAAAGGAATGAGTTTTGAAAATTATGGCGAGTGGCATATTGATCACCGAAAGCCGAAAAGTTTATTCAAGTATAAAACAGTTGAAAACAAAGAGTTTAAAAGTTGCTGGAGCTTAGTCAACTTACAACCTCTATGGGCTTCAGATAATAAAAAGAAGTCTAATCATTATATTAATATGGTAATATAAAGGAATAAAGTCGATATTACAAGCCAAAAATTAGTAAAATGACAAAAGCATTTTGGAAATCTAAAACAATTTGGTTTAACTTCTTGACGATCGTTATGGTTTTAGCGACAGCCATAGGTTATAAACCAAATGCAGAATTAGCAGAAAGTGTAGGAGCTTTATTAGTGGCACTAAGTCCGTTTGTGAACTTTTTCTTGAGAGTCACTACTGAAAAGAAACTAGGTGTTAAAGACGGAGAATAATAGTTGTGCTATAATAAAGATGTAAGCATTTTATTTAGAAATTTCCACTTTAGGTGGATTTTTCTATTGACAGAGTGTAACAAAAGTGCTGTAATTACGTCATAATAGTAAGGAGCCTTAATTGCAATTTACTAAATTAAAACAATTTGTTTTTTCAACTCGTTAAGGGTTGTTTTTTTGTTAAATTCGTGCTATGATTAACATAGTTCATTAGCAATTTACTTGGAGGTGAATGATTGAATGAACGAAACAATAGAAGAACTATTTAGAGGAAAACCAGACGGAATAGAATCTATAGAATACAGATGCTCTGAAGACGAGATGAAATTAATCCCTTTGGGAGATGTGCATTTAGGAGCACCTACTTGCAACATTCAGAAATTTTTAGACACTGTTACCTATATAAAAAAGTCAGGAAGTAGGGTTATCTTAATGGGAGATCTAATGGAATGTGCTTCTAAAACATCAGTTGGTGCTGGATGGGTGGAACAAGTTAATCCGCCACAGACTCAATTAAATGTTTTATATGACATCCTAGAACCTATTAAAGACCAGATAATCGTAGTCCTAGACGGTAACCATGAACATAGAATTTGGAAAAGTTCAGGAATCAAGGTTTCTGAAGTATTGGCCCAAAGACTAGGAGTTCCCTATGGCGGATATTCTTGTTTTGTTGGCTTAACAGTTGGCGGACGAAGATATGTAATACACGCCCAACACGGAAGTTCTAGTGCTTGGTATCCACACACAAAGATAACAGCTGCTATGAGGACATCAAATCATACTCTCGCAGACGTTTATCTTTATGGACATACACACGAATTAATGTCTTTGACTCTTGAGAAAAGAGAGTTGAAAAAGATCGGCAGAGGTTCACGTGTAGACAGAAAGAAAGTATATTACGTTCTTACAGGCGGATTTTTAGAGTACGAGTATTCGTACGCTGAAAGGAAAAATATGTACCCTGTGAAGACAGGCGTAGCCAAAATCAAGTTCTGTGGCGACAGATGGGATGTTCACGTTTCTACTTAGGAGGTGATAAAAAGTGAACGATGAAGACTACATCAAGACCATCACAATGATTTGTAATGACTACACTATTATGATGAATATGTTAAAAAGCATAAATCCAAGACAAGGAATTACTGCTAAGACATTACCCATACTAGAAATAGTCAGCAGAGTCTTTATAGGTGTGATAGCAAAGAACATTCACGCAATCTTCCAATCTAAAGCAATTCAAAATGCTATAAAAGAGGAAGGTACTAAAGACGAAGTAGGTGATGATTCAGACGAAGAAATCTATGAAGAAGATACTGACTTTCAAAATTTCTACATTTAGGAGGTGATTTAAACGAGAAAGAAAAAGCGTCGTAAAAAACGCAGAAAAGTCAAAGGCTTCAACCATAAACAGAGACGACTTATCAGAAGAAGAGACAATTGCGAGTGTCAATTCCAAAATTGTGGTAATACTGAAAATTTACAATGTCATCATATTGTGAAAATGTCTTACGCAATTAGATTTCTGGGATGGTCCAAAGAAATGGCTAATAGCATTCAAAATGGAGTTACTATTTGTAATTCTTGTCATCGTTTTCTTCACCGCAAAAATACTTGGAAAAGGTATATAAACTATTTCCAAAAAATAGCATTATGCTATTGGGAGAATGAACTTTCTCCCTTTCTTTATTTTTAAAAGTGTGCTATTATTATATTGCTGGTGAGTCTTTTATTATGTCCCGCCTGACTCACCAGTTTGGCGGGGCTTTTAATAATATATGTTATTTAAAAAAGGAAGAAAAAAAACAGGAGGAAGAACAAGAAAAGGAAAAATACTCGTTTGTCCTATTTGTAAAAAAGAATTTTATGTAAAACCGAGTTATATAAAGATAGGAAAGTATTGTTCTTACGAGTGTATGGGAAAATCTAGAGTAAAAGAAAAAGTAAAATTTATTTGTTATAACTGCAAGAAAGATTATTTTGTGCATTCTTCTATAGCTAAATGGAACAAAATAAGAGAACATAAACATAACTTTTGTTCTGCTAAATGTCGGCATTCTTTTTATACTGGAGAAAACAACATCAGATGGGTAAAAGATAGAAGTAAATTAAAATGTAGACCATTAAGAAATAAAGACAATATACAATGGGTGAATAAGGTTTTCAAGAGAGACGATTATACCTGTATGTTGTGTAAAGAAAGAGGTAAAAATTTAGAAGCTCATCATGTAAAAAGATGGGTTGATTATCCAGAATTAAGATTTGAACTAAGCAATGGAATAACTTTATGCAAGAAATGCCACCTTTTGACTAGAGGTAAAGAAAAGAATTTTGAAAAGAGGTTTAAGTCTTACATTAAGTATTTCAGACGCAAAGTCCGAAATGCAGGGAGATAAAATTATCTCCCACTATTTCTTGACACTTTTTAAAAAATAAACTATACTTATGTAATATGCAAAATATAAAGAATCACAATTTAATTATTGACTGCAAAGAGCAGATGATAACCTCGCAAGAGGGTGGTTTCTTTAAGCCACGCATATTATCGTTTGCTCTTTTTAGTTTGGAATTAATTATTAATTATTAATTAAAAAAAATATGATAACTCAAATAAAAAGAAACTTAGCAAAAATGGGAATTGGCAACCCAATTAATAGACTTTTTTATACTAACAGAGAAATTAATGAAATGAAAAAGCGAGGGGAATTTTTCAAAGGAAAGATAAATTGTCGCTCAGAAAATTATATTCTCGGATATACCAACGGCTATTCTGCTGGTCGTAGGAAAGCTATGATAAATAAATAATATGAACGAAGAAGAAATAAAATTAAAAATTAGAAATTATCTTTACTACGAAATTGTTAGAAAAGATAAATGGATGGGTCAAGGAAGATATTATATTTCAATAATAGATTTGATTTTAGGAATTATTTGGTTTCCATTTTTTGTCTGTAAAAAATTATTTACGATTAAAATTTTAAAATAAACAATGACTAAACTACAACAACTTAGAGAAGCCATAATAAAAGAGATACCAGAGATAATAAAGCTAAAGTTTGGGTGTAAGGTAAGAATATATACTAAAGGTGAAGAGATTGCTGCAACAGAATCAAATCCTGATAGTATTCATAATATAGATGAAATAGTAGTTGTAGATGATTATATGGAAAGGAGTAAAGTATTTGTTTGGGACAGTGATGAATTTAGGTTTGACGAAGTTAAAAAAGGAATAACAGGAGAAGATGAAGATGATGAAGCATTCTTTTTTGAAATCATAGGACGCAAAATAACTCTCGCTGATGTATTAAGGGTTTTGAATAAAAAGATTGATATAAGATTAGGTGTTATCTTGTTAAAAGGTGGACAATTTTATTTTTCAAGAGGTAGAGGTTTCAAATCTGAAGATTGTAATTGTCATTGGCAATTTGACAAACCGTTCTCCTTGCAGTCAGAGAAGACAATAGACTTTTTATCAAAAATAATTCTAAAGGATGAATAAAGAAGATAAAGAGATAAATGAGGTACTTAGATGGTTTTCATCTCTGTTTATAGTTATTGGTTTTCTTATATCTCCAGGCTGGGTTAAGTTTTTAATGATTGCTTATTTCTTTAGACCTATAAGAGATGAATAAAGAACCAATTAAAAAAGTATTTTATGAGGGATTAGCTTGGATGTTTGTCCTGATCGGCTTTGGAATAATGATTGCATTAATAGAAAATGGGTTTTGTTTATTTAATTGTTTCAACTAAACATGATAAATAAAGGTTTAATAATTATTCTCTACGTAAAACAAAAAGGCGAGTGTTATTATTGTCATTGTGATTTATTAGAAGATGCAGAACAGAATATACCTATTCACATTGATCACATCAAACCTAAAAGTAAGAAAGGTGGAGATGAAAGAGAAAATTTAGCTCTTGCTTGTCAGTGGTGTAATTGCGCCAAAAGCAATAGAACTAAAAAAGAATTTTTGGAATATATAAAACCTTATTTAGATGGAAAAGTTAATAGGCACGATTTAGCAGAATTTAAAAAATATAAAGCATTACATAAAAAATATAAAGGGTCAGTTTAACAATGAAATACAATATCAACATCAATCAATTAGTATTATCAAAAACAACTCTTGATGTTGTAGATGGAGCAATTCTTGATTACATAGTTTTTTACTGCAATAGCAAAAATAAAAAGATAGAAAAGCAAAGAGTTGTAAAAGACGGTGTTGTTTGGACATGGATAAATTTGAAAACCTTACTAGAAGATATGCCACTACTAAGAATAAAATCAATAAGTTCTTTGAGTGTTAGAATTAAAAAAATAAGCAGTGAAAAATTTATAGATACAGTTAGGTTCGGACATCAAAAGCTATTCGTTAAAACGAACAGCTATACAGACAAGCTATTCGTACAGACGAACAGAGCTATTCGTACAAACAAACAGCTTCTAAGTAAAAGCTATTCGTCTAGACGAACCAATAATTATACTAATAATTCTTATACTATTAATAATAAGAAAAAAATTATTAAAAATTTTAAAAAAGAAGAAAAACCAAAAAAAGAATTTTCTTTAAAAGATATTAGAAGTGGTAGAAAAAAACTTTCTAAAAAATTAACATTTGCAAAAGTATGAAACTTAAACTTACGATTTTAATAACAATTTTACTTTTAATAGCTAAATACTCGTTATGCCAAGTAAAACCTATTAGAGAACCAGATAAGGTGGTTGAATGGCAGAAAATTTACAGATGTTGTGATGACAAATGCTATCTTCTTAAAGGCATTACTGAACAAGATCCAGTAAAAGAAGTTTCTCGTAAAGAAGTCTATGATAATTACAATGAAGAAACGATCATTTTTAGTAGCAGGTATTGTCCTGAAATAATAGATTAATGCCAACAGGAGTTTATAAAAGAAAGTGGGCTTTAAAATATGATAGATGTATCAGATGTGGAACAAAAAAGATAAAACACGGAGGGAAAGGTCTTTGTAGATATTGTTGTCATAGAAAATGGAGGCAGGGAACGAAAGGAAAAGAATTACAAAAAATTAGTAGAGAGAAATGGTATTCAAGTGTTAAGGGAACTAAAAAATACAGAAAATATAATAAAATAAAATTTGAAGAGTGGAAAAAGACAACTGGATATAGATTATGGAATCAAAGATGGTTAACAATAAGAAAGTTTGAAAGATTTATAGAAAGGAAAGAGATGTTAAAAAGAGATTTAGGAGGTATAAAATTTCGTTGTAGCGGTTGCGACAAAAAATGCTTAATTATCAGTCCTATTAAAGAATTAAAGAAACATAAAATGTACGAGTTCGATTTATTTAAGGAGGTATTAATAAAAAATTGTAAAAAAAATAAAAAATGAGCAGTTTCAAATTACAAGAAAAATACATACCAGAGAAGTGCGATTGTTGTGGTCAAAGTAAAACATATCTAATTCCTATTGATCCAGGAGCAGTTGATATTTTAAAAGCAGTCGCCAAAGTAATTTTGAACAAAGGAATTAATTGTGTACACCCTCGTAAAGAAATGGAAGTTCCTGCAACACCAAACTATGACTTAATGATCAAAGACGGACATCTAACTTCTAATATGGTTGGAAACTTAACTAGACCTAGACTTCACGGATTAATTGCAAAGGTCAGAAAACAACCTGGAAATTATTGCTTGACACCAAAAGGAGCTGATTTTCTAAAAGGCAAGTCAATTCCAAAATATGCTATTAAAAGCAAAGTAATAGGACGTCAAGTTGGTTATTGGTTAGGAGAAAAACACCAAGTAACAATTAAAGATTTCTCAAGTGACGAAGAATACTGGGAGGGATTTTATATAAAAGATGGCCATGTAATAATAGGAATTGAAAAGGATCCAAAAACTCAAAAGCAATTATTCATTTCACAGGTGTCATGAAGAAAAAACTAAAAATACTAAATTTGTATGGAGGAATTGGAGGAAAAAAGAGGTGGTTCTATGGATGCAAACATAACAGATAAAATGCAGTTAGGTGGAGCAAGTTTAAAAGGTGAACATAAAGAGATACGGTTAACCAAAAACAACCACCCAACAGTCAAACCGATAAAACTAATGGAATATCTATGCACCCTAACTAAAACACCAACAGGAGGAATAGTCTTGGATTGTTTCGCTGGTTCAGGAACAACAGGCATAGCTTGTAAATTAACTGATAGACCTTTTATCTTAATAGAAAAAGAGCCTGATTATTGTAAAATTGCAAAGGCTAGAATAAAAGCTGTAAGGAAACAACAAACATTATTATAACATTTGACAAGATTTTAAAAACAATATATTATTAAATAAAAACAATATGCCAGAAAATCCAATACAAAAACAAGAAAGAGCAAAAAGAGACAAAGAGATATTAGAATTATATCCGCTTTTGACATTAGATGAAATCGGAAAAAAGTATGATATTACTCGTGAAAGAGTCAGACAAATTATACAAAAAGCAGGGGTTAAGGTTTTAAAGACTTGACAAGACTTTTTAAATAATATATACTACTTACAGAAGTTAAAATTGAATACAGCAAGGACAGGTCAGTTCGATAAACGAGCAAAGCAGATTAACGAAGTCCACCAAAAAATTACGACTCTCTTAATCTCAATAAAACTCATCTTACTTACCTGCTCCTTGCTAATATATAAAAACTTAGCTTCGTAAAATTATGAAAAAAACAATTGAAGCATGGATAATAATTGACGAGAGGGATAGAGCTTTTACAGAAGCCAAACCAAACTGGGGAAGATATTGGATTTTCGAAACACAAGAAGATGCAAAAAAAGCAAAAGATAGTTTTTCTGATAGTGGCAACAAAATAATAAGAATAGAAATTAAAATCTAACTTCACAAAAATTATGAAATCAATAATCCCAATTTTAATAATGTTCACTATTCTAGGTTTCATTTTCTTAAAAGGTTTAGATCGCCACGAGAAGATGGAATGTGAAATTTGGCAAAAGCAGAGTCAGGAATTTAGAGGTTGGTATTCTACCCAAAATCAAAAGGACCAATGTTTAAACTATAATATAACCCTAACCAAATAAAACAATGACAAAAAAAGTTTGCAAAATGACAAAAGAAATAAAAAGGTTTGATGCTTTACCCAGAGAAAATCAAATTGAGGACGAAGTCAGAGGACAAACCGATAACAAAAGAATATCCTGTTGTAATGCTCCTGTGATAGCCGGTCGGTGTTCAGTTTGTAAGGAGAATTGTTATTAAAATTATCAACCCCTAATCAATAAATAAAGATGACTAAATATGAAGAAAGATTAAAACTTAATAAAATGAGAGTGATAAAGCATAAAAGAGAGAAGGAAAATGAAAGTTGTCATTGTCGTGTGTGTGATTTTTCTGATTTTGGGAGCGGAATGTTAGATAAAGCAAAAGACCACGCAAAAAAAACAGGTCATACAATAGATGTTTATTATGAAACTTGGAGAGAGGTAACTTATTTTAAAAACCTAACCAAATAAATAAAGATGATAGAAGAATTACTTAAATCAAAATATGAGTTTCAAGGTAATGGTAATTTTGACAGTATTAAGTGTTTGGATTGTAAAGAAAGGATAGAAGTTGATGAAGCTTATGAGGCAGTTGATGGTCATTATTATTGTAGAATTTGTGGAGAGATTATAGATAAAAATTTAAAAACTAACCAATAAATAATTATGGAAACATTAAATTTAATAAAACAATTAGAAGAAGAAATAAAAAGATTAGACTCTGATATTACTTTTTATGAGTCTATGCTTAAAAGCAAAAAAATAACTAAGGAATTATTATTAGAAAAGGTCTCAAAATTAAACCAAGAAATACAAGATGACTACGGAAAATAAAGTTTGGGGTATAGGTAGAGTTTGGAACGAAGCACTTGCTGGAGATAACAATAGGAAATATGAACCAAGAGAACGCTTGTGGGCTTCTGAATTGGACAATGCTCCAATAGATACTTGGTTAAAGCTCAAAGGAGTAAAACCAACTAATCCTCCTAATGCAAGGTCAAGAAGAAAGTTTGAAGCTGGGAATATCTGGGAATGGCTTGTGGCTATAATTCTTCAAAGGGCTGGAATCTTAATCAGTCAACAGGATTGGGTCGCTTATCAATATCCTGGACTTTTAAAGGTAACTGGTAAATTAGATTATATAGCAGGAGGCAAACCTAATTTTGATAGGGCATTTTTAGAACAAATGGAGTTACCACCAAAGATAATTAAAGCTGGGGAGAGTATAGTTCAGCATTTAGAAAAAAACTATCCTAATGGACTTGAAACACGAATTATTGAAATGAAATCAACATCAAGTTTTATGTTTGATAAAATGAAAAAGGATGGGAGACCATCCACAGGACACGAACTACAATTATTTCACTATCTAAAAGCTAAAGATATGCAAAAAGGATCTATTCTCTATGTCTGTAAAGACGATTGTAGAATGATTGAAATGCCAGTGTTTAATTCTTTAGTTGTAGAAGAAAAGTATAAAAAAGCTATTGAAACTATTACTAAATATCATCAAGAAGACAAGCAACCTCCATTAGAAAAACCTATTGAATTTAATGGTGATAGATTTACTAAAAACTGGAAGATTGAGTATTCTGGCTATTTAACTAAATTGTATGGCTTCAAAGAACCTAAAGATTTTTATGAGAAGTATGCTCCAATAATTAGTAGTTGGAACAGAGTTTTGACAAGAATGGAGGACGGAAAAGATATGACCGAAAGTAATAAAGAAAAATTAGTAGAAATAGAAAAAGCTGGGTTTGATATTGAGAAAATTAAAGGTCAATTATTAACTAATAAAAAATAAAAATGTCAGAAGAAAAAACAATTTCACAACAATTATTAGAGAAAGCAACTAAAGAAGGTAAAACTCCAATTCCTTTTTTAAGGTTAGCAATTCAAGTCAAGGGCGATGATGGTAAAAAGAAAGGAGTAAAAGGCACAGGTCCACACATCGTTAAATTTATTTCAGATAAAGCAGTTGAGATAGAAAACTATAAGACCAAAGAAAAGGAAAAAGGAGTAGAATATCTTTTTGAAAAGAACGGACAGCAAAAGAGATACCAAAATTCAATTTATAATGAGAATGGAGAACTACATTATTTTGTAGCAAGAATGGCCGAAGTTCAAAAAGGCGAGACCATAACTCTTGAATACAAGAAAATAGAGGGAAGTTTTAAAGGTTATAATTCAGTAGAAAGAGGAGGAGAACCTAAAGAGGAAGTTCCAGTAATTGAACAAGACGATGAAATAAAAACTGAAGAGGAAGAAGCAATCAATTTAGATATACCCTAATGAATCCAATTTTTGAAGGCAAAGTAGAAAAAGGAAAGATATTTTTAAAAGCTCCTGAAACTTTTAGAAGTTATAAAAAAACTTTTGAAGGAAAGAAAATTCAAGTAATTTTAAGAAAGTATAAGACATCAAGAAGTTTGCCTCAAAACAATTATTATTTTGGTGTAGTAGTTAAAATGTTAGCAGACGAATTTGGCTATTCAACTCAAGAAATGCACGATGCTTTAAAGCTAGAGTTTTTAAGAAAAACTGGGGGAATTTTAGAAACAGTTAGAAGCACTACCGATCTAACCACCACAGAGTTTGAAATGTTACTTGAGAAAATTAGAATATGGGCTTTAACAGAACACGATGTAAAAATACCTTTGCCCAATGAGATTGAGATATGATTAGCGGAGAAGAATCTCTATGGGTTGCACTAAAGTTTCAAGGATTTTTCGAAGATTATGACACTTTCGAAGAATATAAGAACAGAAATAAGAAAGTAAAAACTGTTGCCCAAGCAGTAGAAGAAAATCAGATTAAGAAAAATATCAAAAAATCAGAGGAACTTGAATTTTTAATAGCAAGTTATAATCCAAAGCCACGAAATCCAATAGAATTAAAAAAGTTTGAAGGAGAAAGAATGGAAAAAGAAGATAAAGAGTGGCGGCTAAAACATCTTTTAACAGATGAACACAGAGAGAGGTTTGATTCGTGGGGTTAATAAAAATAATAAATAAATATGAAGAAAGAATTAAACAAATGGCAAATAGGGATAAAGGTAGGAGAAAGAATGGATAGAATAGATAGCTTAGGATGGAGACAATTTCAATTCTATATATTGAAGTTTATTTCATTCCCTTCAGAAGGAAGAATGATAACTAAAGTAAAATATAAAGATTTTAATTTTTAATTAATGAATGAAAAGCAAAAGACAAAGATTAGTTAAAAAACTTGATGACGTATTTTCTAAATTTATTCGTCAAAGAGATACTGATGAAGATGGATTATGTTATTGTTATACCTGCACAACTATAAAAGACCTTAAAGAAATGGATGCAGGACACTATATCAAGCGAGGTTGTATGAGAACCAGGTGGGACGAAAGAGATGTTCATGCTCAATGTACTACTTGTAATCGATTTAAAGGAGGAAGAATGGACGAATATGCTTTACATCTAATTAAGGACTATGGCGAAGGAATTATCGAAGAACTTATGCAACTGAAACACATGCCGGTTAAAAAACATACTATTGAAGAATTAGAGTGTTTAGTCAAACTCTATAAAGATAAATTAAAAAATACATGAAAAAATTAGTAGAAGCATTTTTATTATTTAGTGGTATCGCTAGTTTGATAGCTGCCTATTTTCAACAAAGTACACTTTGGTTAGGAGTAGGAGTTGCATGTTTAATTCTTCTCTTTGCCTTGCTTGTAGAAGATTAAAATGTTAGAATATAGTAATAAGACATGAGTAAAAAGAAAAAGCGTAAGAAGCAACACCGTCGAGATATTAGAAACCAACGCAAAAAAACGCATGTTAAAAATAAAACCTCTCAATGATTTTGTATTTCTTCTATGGGAAAAGAAAAAAGAATCAAAATCAGGAATAGTATTAGCTGATGTTTCTAAATCTAGGCCTTCAAAAGCAAAGGTTATTGCTGTTGGTCCTGGCGAAATAGACAAAAGTGGAAAATTTAGGAAAGTTAATTTGAAAGTAGGAGATATTATTATTTTAGATCCGTTTATACCACAATCAATTAAGGTAGATGGAGAAGAGTATCTTGTTTGTCGAGAGAGAGATATATTTGCTAAGATATCTTAAAAATGCCAAAAGGAATTCCAAAGAGTGGAAAAAACAAAGGGTGGTTTAAGAAAGGAGATAAGATAAATCTGGGGAAAGTAACAACAGAAAAAACTAAGCAGAAATTAAGAAAAATAAATATAGGTAGGAAACATACTAAAAAAGTAAAAAAGAAAATAGCTCAGTCTTCTAAAAAAAGATGGAAAAACCCAGAATATAAGAAGAGAGTTAGCAAGAAAATTAGCGAGGCGTTGAAAGGGAAGAAATGCCCGTGGGCTACTCCTCCACATTATCGGGGAAGTAAAAATCCAGCTTGGAAAGGAGGTGTTACCACCGAAAATGATAAAATAAGAAGGAGTATTGAATATCGACTATGGAGAGAATCAGTCTTTGCGAGGGATAATTGGACTTGCCAGGAGTGTGGAAAAAGAAAATTGATACTAAACGCACATCACATTAAAAGTTTTGCAAGAAACAAAAAATTGAGAACATCTATAGAAAATGGCGTTACATTATGTCGAAAATGCCATATAGAAGTTCATAAAAATATAAACTAAAAAACATGGAAGAAAAAAAAGAACAAGTAATTCAATTAAGTGTCTTAGATGGATTAAGAGCATTTCATAATACACATTTAGAGAAGTTTTTGACTCATAAAATAAACGCAATTTATTACTCTGAAATGAAACCTAATGATGTTGCAAAAATAATGATGATACCAAGTGGTAATCCACAACTACCACCTACAAGAAGAGATATTAAGGCAAAAGATGCTTTAACTGAGGCAACAAAAGCAAGAAATCATCAAGATCATATTTTAAGAATTATTAAACGTTTGATTAAAGAAGAAAAATGAACAAACAAATACTATTTTCTGACGAGGCTAGAAAGAAGCTTCAAAAAGGAGTAGACATTCTATCTAATGCAGTCAAGGTTACTTTAGGACCTAAAGGAAGAGTGGTCGCTTTCAAAAAAGGAACTTCTACTTTTTCATTAGACGGAGTTACTGTGGCTAATAATGTAGAACTGAAAGACCCTGTTGAAGCTATGGGCTGTGATTTAGTCAAAGATATAGCTAACAAGACTGATAAGGAAGCAGGAGACGGAACCACGACGGCTACAATTCTTGCTCAACATATTTTAAAAGAAGGATTAAAAGCTATGGCCGCAGGTGTAGATGTAATTGAGTTAAAGAAAGGTTTGCTTATGGGTTTAGAAATAGCAGTAGGAACAATTAAAAAGATGGCCAAGCCACTCACTAAAGATAAAGATGTCGAGAGTGTAGGAACTATCGCCTCAAGGGATGCTAAGATTGGAAGAACTATTGCAGATATTATTAAAAAGATTGGTAAAGACGCAATTATAGCAGTAGAAGAATCTCATACTATTGGACTCCAGCAAGAGATAGTCAAAGGACTTCAGATTGATAAAGGTTTTATTTCTCCATACATGATAACTCATCCCGAGAGAATGGAGACTATTATAGAAAAACCTTATATATTAGTAACATCTCAAGCAATCAGCACTAACGAAGAAATCATTGGAGTATTAGACGAAGTTTATGGAGCTGATAATAAAGCTCTTTTAATTATAGCTGATGACGTTTCCGGTGAAGCATTGCCTACTGTTGTTTTAAACAAGATTAGAGGAAAACTTAGAATTGCAGCAGTTAAAGCTCCAGGTTATGGAAATGACAAACAAAACAAACTACAAGACATTTCTATTCTTACAGGAGCTAAGTTAATTACTGAAGAAATAGGAATAAAAGTTGAAGATGTAGGATTAACTGAATTAGGGCAAGCCGATAGAGTAATTATAAGTAAAGACAAAACTACAATTATTGGAGGTGGAGGCAGTAAGTCAGCAATCAATAAAAGGATCAAAGAGTTAACTTTAGCAATGAAGAAAGAAGAATCAGACTATCAGAAAGAATTATTGAAAAAGAGAATTGCTAAACTTAAAGGTGGTATTGCTATAATTAAAGTAGGAACAATCTCTGAACAAGAGAACAAAGAAAAGAGATACAGAATTGAAGACGCAGTTCGAGCTACAATGTCAGCAATCGAGGAAGGAATTGTACCTGGCGCTGGAATGACCCTGATTCAAGCTTCGAAAGAAATAGAAAAGAAAATGTTATTAGAAAAGAATATGAGTACAAGACTAGGATTAGGAATTTTATACAACGCAATCAGAGAACCAGCCAAGCAGATTATTCTTAACGCAGGAGGTAAGCCAGATGTTATATTAGAAAAGACAAAAGACAGTGTGTCAAGAGGTTATAATTCAGCAACAGGAGAATATGTTGATTTACTAAAGGCAGGAATAATAGACCCAGCAAAAGTTGTAAGAGTAGCATTAGAAAATGCAGTGAGTGTAATTTCTCTATTCTTAATAACAGAGGTTGTAATAGTCGATTTACCAGAGGAAAAAGATAAAAAATAATTAATAAAAACATGAGTAAATTAGGAAATTTTTTATTCACAATAGAAGAAATAATGAAAAGATTGTTTTCAATTTCTCTTTGCATTGCAGGAATAATTGTAACTTATGAAGTCGTTGTTTATTTCATCGAGAGTTTAATATAAAGTAAGTAGTAATATGAACTACAAACTAGCAAAACAATTAAAAGAGGCAGGGTTTCCACAGAATATATTTCTTGGAAGTAGGTATTTTGATTTAGAAAATGAATGTTCATTATCAATAATAAATTCTGTGCCAATGGGAGATATTTCAGTAAAAGATTGGCTTAAGGTTCCGACCCTTTTAGAACTAATAGAGAATTGCAAAACAACTATTCGCCTTACTATTTACGATTCAACAAGGGTGATGGAAGGAATTAAAGGTAAAGGTTTTGGTAGAAGGAATTGGGCAAAAGCAGAAGCATTAGGAGTTTTTACAGGAAAAGATAAGAATCCAGTTTGTGCAGAAGCTAAAGACGAAGATGACGCAATGGCTAAATTATATATAAAGTTAAACAAGAAATGAATATAGGAGCAATTACACTTTTAATGTTTATAATGACAAGTCCTATTATTGTCGTGTGGTTAACGCGACTTATTGATATAGAAGAATGTGTTGATAGCATAATACTACCATTAGAGATTCAAGCATTAGAAGAAATGTTAGAACAAGCCAATGAAAAAACTACTAACTAAATCAGAGATAAAACAGAAGGAAGCATTCTTTATTTATTTCAATTTAGGTAAGAGTAGAAGTCTAAAAAAATTAGATCAACTTTGTATCAAAAAAGGCATAAAAGTAAGCATGGGTAGTTTAAGGGTTTGGAGTGTTGGAAATGATTGGGTGAGAAAAACTAGGGCAATGGATAATTCAGTATTAGATATAGTTAAAAGAACGGCTGTGGATGATAAAGTATTAAGCAAAGAACGAATCTTAGAAATGACAAAGATTGTAATGGAAAAGGCTGTTGAGCAGATAGAGAAAGGAAAAGTAATTCCAACGCCATCAGATTTCAAGAAAATGTGGGAAGTGAGTAGAATAGAAATGGATAAACCAATTGGAAAAGAAGCCTTAATGTTGAGACCTGCCTTGAATATCTTCTTAACGAAGAACACAAACATTTTAAAAGTCGTAGCTAAAACAAGTGAAGAAATCAAAGAAGCTCTTCATAAGGAGATAGAAGAAGAATGACAATTCCTGAAACAGTCTTTGTAATAATGTTTATACTATGGTTAATTCAACCTAAAGAATTATGAAAGAAAAACTAATTAAAAGCAGTGAAATATGGAGAGGCCATGACGAAATATCTATTTTTGAAGATGAGTTTATTGTAGATGTTAGTAGTGTGTTAGGTGCTTATTGTGGATCATTTATCTGCAACGAAAAAACGTTCATAGAGCTAGAAAAGTTTAATAAAAGTAGTAAAGGGGCTAATTATTTTAATAGAAGAGGATATAAAACTATACAAAAATTGTTGTGGTTTAGATTAATAATTTAATAATAAAAAACTATGAAGATACCAAACAATATAAAAACATTAACAAAGTTAAGCGATTGGTGTGAGAAAAACAACCCAAAAACAATAGAAATAAGCAAGAGTGCAAACATTAAATTGATTAGAGAGTTTGATAATAAAAACTATCAGTGGAGTTGGGAGTGGTTTAGAGGTATTAAACTAAACTATTTAAAATGATTAAATTTTTATTAGGAGTATTACTAGGCCATCTAATCTCTACGTTTATAACAAACAAGAGAGGTTTTGAGATTAAAATTGATAAGAAGGGTGAGAATGTAACACTCGAGCCAATCAATCCAAAGCGTAAGGTTGAGTTTATTGGTGAGCCAACACGTCAAGAGGTTGATGAGGCAGAGAGACCTAAAGGATTAAGTCGGTTCTTTAAATTATTCGCTAAACCAGCAAAGGAAGATGATTAAGATAACAATCAATCACGTTATAAGTATCCTTTTAATAACCAACATATTTTTATACATTGTTGCTGGATTTTATATTACTTATCAATTAATAAAATTTTACTTATTATGAAATTACCAAACAATATAGCGACACTAACAGAATTAGGCAGTTGGTGTGATAAAAACAATCCAGATGTAATAGAGATAGAGGAGAAGGCTGAAATAAGAACTATCCAAGAGTTTAATCCTGAATCTCCAAGTTTTTGGGGTAATTGGAAATACTTTAGACAATATCCAATAAAATACTTAAAGAAGTTCTTATGAACGAAGTAGAAAGACTAACTCAAAGGACTAAAGAAATACAGAAAGAACTAGCTAAAGACAAAGAAAGAAGGAAGCCCAAGCCAAACGAGAGAATGGATGACGACATTCCTCAATTCTTAAAGTCTTATGATTTTTGGTGTGATACTTGCCAGGAGGATTTTGTTTCATCAGCAAGAAAAACAAGTTATAGGTTAGATGGCCATAAGATCTCAACAATCAGAGGAATATGTCCTGAATGTGGAAAGGAGGCAATTAGGTATGCTACCCACAGGGACCAAGACCCTTATTACAACAAATCTCGTAAGATAAGACGACAAAGGAATGAATACGCCTTAGACTTCCTTAGAGCAGGTCAATTTGGATTTAAAACTCAATATGGAGAACCTTATGAAGAGTTCAATAAAAGACTGGCAAGAATAGATGAGAAGAGATTCAATAAGAAATTAAGAACAGGATTAAGGGGATTATCACTAAAAGAAAAAGAACTACGTAGATGGTAAAGCCAGAGGATGTTTCAATACTTCACTGGATTTTAAGTAACAAGATAGTAAATGAGAAAGGAGAATTACTAGAGTTCAAAGATAGAGGATACCTAATAGATATATTGGAGGACTTTACTCCAGTGCAAGCAATAAAGAAATGTGCGCAGATTGGTGGATCTGTTATTTTTACATTAAAAGCTTATTATGCTGCAGACAAAGGAAGGTTCAATGTGATATACACAATGCCGTCTGATTCTGAGGTTAGTGAGTTTGTAAAGACTAAAGCAGATAAGATATTTCAGGCCAATGAGGTTTTAAGGAGGAAGTTTAGTAGTGATACTGTTGGGCTAAAGCAAATCAATGACAGATTTATTTATTACAAGGGTACGAGATCAAAGAGTGTAGCTATATCAACTACCGCTGACCTTTTAATTCATGACGAGATTGATAGAAGTGATTTAGGAACTATTGAAACTTATAAATCAAGAATTACAGCGTCACCATACAAAGGAACGTGGTATTTATCTAATCCTAGTTTGGTAGGAGTAGGAGTGGATGAAATCTGGCAACTATCAGATAAGAAAGAATGGTTCATTACTTGTTCTAAATGTAAAAAAGAACAATATCTCAAGTGGGAAGAGAACGTTGATGAGATAAAAGGATTGTATGTTTGTAATAGCTGCAATGAAGAGATTACTGACAAAGACAGAAAGCTAGGTAGGTGGAAACCAACAGTTTCGGGGAAAGAGGTATCAGGATATCACATTTCTCAAATGATGGCTCCCTGGCTGTCTGCTAAAGACCTAATTAGAGAAAAAGAACTACGAGGAGAGGATTATTTCAGAAACTTCATATTAGGAGAACCTTACAGCGTGGGAGAACAAGCTGACATTAGGCAGGCGATTATGGATGGTTGGTCTGCAAAGCCATTGGACAAAAAACCTTTTTACATGGGTATTGATATCGGAAGAATCAAGCATTATGTTATAGGTTCAGAGGATGGAATCTTCAAAACTGGAACTTGTCAAAGTAGAGAAGAGTTGGAATCAGTTATTGAAAAATACAATCCTACTATAGTTATGGACGCAGGACCAGAAAGAACGTGGGCCGAAGAGTTTAAGAATAAGTATCCTAAACTGTTTCTATGTTTTTATCGTAAGGACAAAGAGGTTAAGGAAATAGTAAAGTGGGGAGGAATGACTAAAACAGATCAAGACAATTGGGGTTATGTTTGGACTGACCGGACTAGAATCATAGACAAGGTAATAGACGAGATAGTAAAAGGGAACATTCAATTTGCTATAAACAGACAGGATTTAGAGGTCTATATTAGGCATTGGGAGTCAATGAGAAAGATAATCGAAATAACACCATTAGGAACAGAAAGGTACATTTGGGATTCAAAGACAGGAGTAGATCACTTCTCTCATGCAACTGTTTATTTTCAAATAGCTAAAATGAGAAAAATGAGTAAGGTGGAGTTTGTTTCAGAGAAGTCTGAAGAAAAGAAGATCATAGAAAGAACTAGTGATGGGTTTATAATGAGACCACTAAAAGAAATAATTGAAGAACATCAACATGACTAAAGAAGAAATAATTAAAGAGGAAGTTAAAGTATTATTAGAAAAGGGCTTCTTTGATTTGAAGAGTGGCCAAGTTATAATTGATAAACATAATGGATTAATTCAAGACATGACATTCGTTACTAAACCCTATAAAAGGAAGAAAGACTTGACAAGAAAAACTGAATAAACTATAATGTAATAAATCTAAGCCCTAACCACGGACGGAAAATAAAAATCCAAATCCACGGCGGGCAGAGGATAGAATAGTAAACTGCTATTTTGTCCTTTGCTCGCTTTTTTATTATGATTGATATTTCAAATCTAAGTGATACAAGATTAAAACGTCTGATTAATAACAGGTGGACTTCTTTAGATAAGTCGTCAGCGATAATTACTGAGACCTATAAGAAGAATAAGAGAGTATGGCAAAATGATGATTCGGTTGTAGCGACCATTCCTAGAAAGAAGTCTAGAGTTAGAGACAATAGAGTATTCTTAGCAGTTGAAAGTGTAATAGGAAATCTTACTGGAAGACCATCAAAGCCAAATGTCTTACCAGGTAACGAAAGTCCTGAATCAGGACAAGTAGCGACAGACTTAACTGATGTCTTTTTAGAGAAATACCGAACTTTAAAGCTAAAAAAGAAAGTAAGAAGAGGTTTAAGATGGTTGTTATTATCAAGAAAAATAGTTCTTAAAAACATTTGGAATAATGATAAAGATGACTTTGACCTTGCAGTAGTAGATCCTAGAAGTATAAGATTTAGTGAAAATGGTGATGTCGTAGAACAGATAGACACTGACATAGACACTATGTTGGATAGGTTTCCTGACAAAGTAGAAGAGATCTTGAAAAAAGCAGGTGGAAGAAAGAATGAAATTGATGCGAGAATTAAGAATGACCCTGTTTCATATAAAGAAGCTTGGTTAGGAGATTGGGTTGTTCATGAGTTTAGAGGGGAAATTTTAAAGAAAGAGTTAAATCCTTATTGGGATTGGGATGGAGTATTCTTTGATAAGGATGAAATGAGAAAATTTGATAAAGCCAAGATGAAAGAAAGAAAGAAACTTTTAGTAAGTGCAAGAGGAACAAGAGAAGGAAGAGTTACCGAGATGAAGAAAGAAAAGAAAGCCGATAAGTATCAACAATACCTTTTCAATCATTTTGATAAACCAACTCATCCATACATTTGCGCAACAATGTTGGATGTAGAAAAGAAAGAAGTAGGAGAAACTTCGTTAATAGAACAAGTTTTATCTCTACAAGAAAATATCAACAAGAGAAAGAGACAGATTTCAGATAACGCTGCATCAGCCAATGGAAGATGGAAGATAGATACGAAGCACATGGAATTAAAGAGCAAAGGAGAGTGGCAAGCAATGAAATCAGACCCAGAAGGAATGATTATCGGAGATGGAGTAGGAATGGGTGTAACGATAGAAAGTGGAAGAGATTTACCTAATATGGTGACAGAAGATCTAGTAATGTCTATTCAATCACTAGAGTCTATATTTGGAACTCAAGCAACAATGAGAGGAGAGAGAGAGGGATCTGAAACGGCCACAGGTAGAGCTATATTAAGAGAAAGAGGCTTCCAAAGATTAAACGAACTCGTTGACGTGGTAGACACACTTCACCTTGAAATCTACAATTGGCAGTTACAGTTCATGAAGATTAATTATACTGAAAGCCACTACACTAAGTTACTAGGAAAGGAAACAGCCATGAGAGTGATAGAAATAATGCAAGACAACCTTGAAGATGGAATCGAGATAAAGGTAATTCCAGGCCAAATAATGCCAGTAGATAGAGTTTATAGAGCAGAAACAGCGAAAGAACTAGTAGTTGCAGGAATGATAACACCACTACAATACTTCGAGGCAGCTGAATTTGATAACCCAATGGAGACTGCAAAACAGATTGAAATGTATAAGGTTAGCCCATTTTCAATTCTTGAATTAGATCCTGAAGATATAGAAAATATGAAAGATGGAATAGCATTATTACAGGAATTGGCTCAAGCGGCTCAACCAACAGACGAAAGAGCTACTGCAATTGCAGAACTTAGAAAGAAAACAGATGAGATAGTAAAGAATCCTGAATTTAAGAAGAAATCACCTAAAGAACAGCAAGAGATATTAAGCAAGTTAAAGATGCAATTTAAGAATTTATCAAAAGCTAAACCGAAAGAGGAAACTAAATAACGAACTGATGCTTATGCTCGAGAGCATCTTACATAAAACATAGAGCAATAACATAACCGCTGTTTTCATCAAGCAACTTAATGGAATCTCGTAGAGAATAACTGTTAAGGGGGCAATGATAATAGCCAAAATACATGTCAGACGAGAATTTAAACCTAGAGGGCGAGGCCGAGAGTGGTACACCCCCAGAAGGTGGTGAGGGAGAACCAAAAGGAGAATTAGTCAAAATCGGTGATAAAGAATATACCGTCGATCAATTGACTAAATCTTTAGAAAACTCTAGTAAGTACGATGAGTTACTCCCAGAGTTTACTAAGAAATCGCAACTTTTAGCGATAGCTCTTGGTAACAAGGATCCTGAGCAGGAAGGCTTACCCGCCATGCTTAAAGAGGGTTGGAAACCTAAAACTTTCCAGGAATTGTCTGGAGATATAAAGGACTTAGCTGAGTATAAGGAGAAACAAGGCAAAGATGCCACCGAAGCTCAAGTTAAGAAAACTGAGGATGCTAAGAAGCAAGTAGATAGTTTTGTGGAAGAGATCAAGAAGAAAGATAAAGACTTCGATGACAAAGATTTCTTCGGGTATATCGATCGCCACAAGATTACAGTTAAGACTCCTAATGATCTTAAATCTGTATATTCTACTTATTCTGAAGCTAACATTGATGGAAAAGCCGCAGTAAGAGTAGCTCTTGCCAATAAGGCGAAACGAGCTGCAGATGGAGTATCTACACCATCTTCGGAAGGTGGAAAACTTCCATACGATCCTCAAAAGCTAAGGACAAGTGGGTTAAGCATAGTTGACGCTGCGAAGGAAGCATTATCAAAATTCAAGTAAAAAACGATGGAATTTTCAGACGCCGTAAAAACGGTTACTAGGGAAACAATCGTACCACAAGTTTCAGATACCATTCTTGAAGGAAATGTGTTTCTTTTAAGAACTCTTGGAAACGCCAAGAGCTGGAGTTCTGGTTTCAGATATGATATCCCTATCAAATACAAAAAATCTACTGAAGGTGGATTAGTTCCAGTTGGTGGAACCCTTGATACATCAAGGCAGGAAACGAGGATTAAAATGCAATTTGAACCTCAACGTATTCACAAACCAGTAGTAGTTGATGACATTGAAGTAGCAGTAAATCAAGGTGACGAAAGAGTCCTTGAATTACTATCTGTTGAAATGGATTCAATTGCACAAGACTTGACTGATGACCTAGGAGATTATATCTACACAGGTACCAGTGCAGCTTCAGGTGCAGCTTCATTTGATTCAATCTTAAATGCAGCTGATGACTCTACTAATTTTGCTAATTATGGAGCACAACCTAGAGGCACATACGCAAGTCTTAAAGGGTATTACGCCGCAACAATCGGTGCATTAGCAATATCAGACATGTCCACCGGATACGATGGTGTAGAAATTGGTGGTGTTGGACCAAGTTTAATTGTTTCAACCCCTACAATCTGGTCTGCTTATGAAGCTTTGCTTAGTCCTACTGTAAGAGCAGGATATCAAACGTCAGGCTTCCCACAAGTTACTAGAACTGGAGTAGTTTCCGGTACTAATGCTTTAAGTGGAGGTACGCTTGGTTTCAACGCCTTATGGTACAGAGGCACACCTTTTGTTAAGGATGACAAGTGTACATCTCAAAAGATGTTTATGTTAAACGAGAAGAACTTCTTTTGGGCAGGGTTAAATCTTCCAGGTTATGAAAAATTTAACACGGGAGAAGCTAACATTGATGGACCACAAGCCTTACCGATTCCTAAAGGATTCAATTGGTCTGGAATGTTAAGATCAACTAATCAACCAGCCGAAGTCGGCCACATGTATTTAGTTGGTAACTGGATGTCAAACGACCCACGAAGAACGGGTCAAATGACTGGAATCACAGGCTAGGATTATTCATTTAACGTGTTATCTTTTGACCTGGCGGGGGTGTAAAAGCCCCTGACCCGAGAAAGAAACAATAAAATAAACATGGGAAAAGCTAGAAATTATATGCCTGCAGTAGGCACATTTGGACACAAATGGTACCCAGAAGACATTGTAGGTTCGCCGTTGATGTCAACTGGAGACTATTGGTTCGTTGATGCTGCCTCAGCAGACAAAGGTGGCAAGAGTTGGGATCAACCCTTCTCAGACCTTGACGAGGCCTTCGCTGCTGTTGGTGACGGAGACGTTATTTTTGTGAAACCTGGTACTTATACAGGAAATTACTCAACTCCTACTGAAACGGAAGCACAGAATGTTTCTGTTATTGGAGTTTCACCAGGAATGCCAGGAATTAGAGGTGGAGTTAATCTTGTACCAACTACTTCCTCAAGTCCTATTATTACCAATAACGCTTCAGGTTGGAGATACAGTAATATGTGTTTCAGACCAGGAGCAACTTCTTCAGGTATTAAGTTAGTAGCTGACCAGAATACAACTGCTTATATCGCAGGTACAGATGGATCTATTTCTCAAGGAGTGACAGTAGATAACTGTATGTTCTGGGGTGGTGGCACTGGTAAGTATGGAATTGAAGCTGCAGGTTTGACAGATTACAACGGAATTCATTACGCCAACATTATCAATAATCACTTCATGTATCATAATGCTACAGGAGCAGCCGCTATTTGGGGTGCTTCTGGAGGTAATCCAAACATTGGTTGGAGAGTTATCGGTAATCAGTTTGAATCCAACAGGTCGCATATCAATTGTTATTCAGGTATGGGTTGGGTAGGTAGTAGGTTTGAAGACAATACATTCCCTTGGCACGGAGTTTATGCTTCTGCTTTGGATATGCTGATTGACCTCAGGGCAAGTGCATCTCCTACTACTACAGGAGGAAACGTAGTGGCCCATTGCTTCTTTGGTTGTACTGAAAGCCAATATGCGAGTGGTGACGGTTATGTTCGCACTAACAACTACGATCTAGGGGCGGGTAACTATTGTAGGGATGCTATCTATTCATCAGAAATTAACCACTAATCATAGAAAACATGTCTAAAAAAGAAAAAGAGTTAAAAGAAGTGAAACATACATTTGTTCAAGCAGACAATCTCGATGATAAACCTAAAGTCAAAGCTAAGAAAGTAAAGAAATAGAACTTTTTCTTGTGAGTTCACTTAGTCCTTAAAAGGTTTGAGGATTAAGATGAGCTTATTAGGCTCAGTCGCACGGCATTTCTTGATTAACGGTCGAGTTAATGCAAGTGAAAGGTCGAGTGTGATTTAAATTAAAACAAAATAGTACGATGAAATTGATAAATTTTCAAAGTATCTTTGATACACCTACTGTAAAGATGGGAAGCATGAATGAGTTGGGATGTACTCCCGATGGTAGAATCTGGGAATACATGAAGACGACTGAAATAATCAGTCAATTTATGACAGTTTCCAATCCTGCTAATCTTGATGTTGATACTGTTGCCTCTTCAACCAATAAAGCTGGCCAAAGTGTTTATATTCTTGAAGCTGGAGCAGCTTGGACAGCAGGAGCATATCAAGATCACTGGTTCCTAGTCGATGACGGAACAGGTGAAGGTCAAGGTGGTAAAATCAAGGATAACACAGCTGACACGCTAGAACTATATACCGATTACGCTTTAGGAACAGCTTTAACTGTAGCTGGAGTATCTGATATTGTTATCAGGCACGAACCAGACGCAGAGAAAATTCCAATCACCGTAGAAGAAACTCCTGTAAAAGGAGTAGCTCAGGTAGCATTTGCTTCTGGTGATTACGGTTGGTTCTTAAAGAGGGGAATTGGTTTTGTGTTAGCCGGTGAAGCAATTACTATTAACATAGGAATTACTCCAGGAGACAACACAGAGGGAACAGCGATTAAGTCAACGACTACAGAGGGAGCATTTGACGCTAACAGTTTTGCAAGATGTTTGGTAGCCAATGCAAATGCTGATAAAGCATGTATGGCAGACATAAACATTATATAGTCAATCGTTTTAGTGGCTGAACTTGTGGATTGGCCACTAAATAGGGTTGATTAACCTTATAGTCGAAAGGTTGTATTACAATAATTATTAATAATTAACGTTGACGCAAACATGAATATAGAACAAAAATTAGCCGAAGAAAAAGAGCGCAAAATAGCACGTTTCAAGAACATAGATAATGAGAGTTTTACTCACTCATTTAGAGGAGTATCCATTACTGTTCAAGCAGGAGAAGAGTATATTGGTAGACTTCCTGAAGTAGAACATTTGGCAAAACATTTAGCCAGAAAAATGCTTTCAAGGGAAGCCAAAAAGAAATCTTCCAAAGAAAAAACTATAAAACTTTGGACTCCTGAACAAATAGAAATAGTAATGGGAAAGATTGTTACTGTTATAGGAAAGAAAGAACCTAAAGAGACTCTTGCTCCTAAAGAGAAAAGAGATAAAGATGCTGAAGATTTGAAAGACGAATTTACTCCAGAAAAACCAGCTCTAAAAGAACCTCCTAAAGTTTCAAAAAAGGATGTTATAAAAGAGTTGGAGAAAAGAGGAGTTAAACCAGACGTAAAGAAAACACTGGAAGAATTACTTAAAGAGCTTATGGAACTCGAAGCACAAGGTAAATAATTAACCGTGGGGGTGTAAAAACCCCCAAATAAAACATGGATCATAGACAATCACACGGAGTTCCCTTTAGGGAAACACATACACACGCAACAGTAGCTTTGGCTACCATAGCTGCTGTAGCAGGTAAGAGGCACTATATTACAGATATGGCTGTTTCGTCTGACAAGGATGGAGCAGTTGTTCAGGTAAAAGATGGATCTACTGTCATTTGGCAGATGAATCTAACTAATGCAGTAACAGGAGGACCATATATTTATTGGCATTCTTTGGTTGTTCCATTAATAGGAAGCAAAGGAGCGGCTGTCAGTATTACTATTGACGGAAGTTCTGTATGTAAAGCTAACTTAGCAGGATTTACATTGTAATATGGATATTGACAAAGTTATAGAATTGAGAGAAGAGAAAGAAGAATTGTCTGGTGAGATTAAGGTAATGAAAGAAAAGAAAGGAGAGATTGTGGACCAGATAACAAGTGAAAGAAGAAAACTTGAAGATCTTAGAAAAGAAAAAGAAAAGTTCTTAGATGATCGAGAAAAAGAAGCCGAAGGAAGAGTCAAAAGTGCAGAAGAAACGATAAAAAAAGCGATGGAAGAAATGATTGTTTTAGGGCAAGTAGCAGAGAAAGTAGTATTAGATGTAACAAATAAGACTAAAAATGCAGTAGATGGAGTGTTAGGGCTTGTAGAGAGAGCAGAGAATCTAGTTAAGAGTTCAGATACACTTAAAAATCAGTCAAAGAGTGTTGTAAAGAAACTTAAAGAAGCTAGTAGTAATTTGGAAGAAAACATTTTAAAAAACAGTGAAATTGAAAAGGAGTTAAAAGCCAAAGAAAAAACAGTCGAAGCAAAAAGCCAAAAAGCTGATCGAAAGCTCAAGAGAGCAGAAAATCTTGCTTACTGGCATAAACAATCAAATTCAACTTACAAAGAAGAAAAATGCAAATAACATCGAGACCAACAATAGCAAACGTTGCAATGACAACTGGTGGAACAGAATACTCTTATGCCATTCCATCCAATGTCAAAAGAATTAAGTTTAAGTTAAGAGCATTAAACGCCCTTTTAAAATATACTTTTGTAGCAACAGAATCAAATACAACCTATATTACAGTTCCTTACGGTGAATCAGAAATAATAAATGATGCTAGGTTAGGAGGCAGAACTATTTACTTTCAGTCTCCAACATCTACACAGGTTTTAGAAATAAAAGTATGGGTATAAAATCAAGAATAACTATTGAGAATGTAGATATGGCTACTGCAAACGAGGAGTATTATTATGCCTTACCAGCTAAAACAAAAAAGTACAAAATTAGATTAAGAAACGTTGGTTATCCTTTAAAATTAGCAATAGTCGAGGGAGATTCGCCAACAACATACGTCAACATTGCTCAAGGCAAAAGCCACGAGGAAGATGACGTTAGAACACCAAACATTACATTATATTTTCAGACAACTGCAAACACACAAGTTGCTGAAATAATAAGTTTTATATAAACATGAACAAACTATTAAAAGCATTTTTATTCGCAATAATTACAATCTTTTTAACAGCTGCGACTGTTAATGCAATTACACTTTGGTACTTAGATGGTACTACTTTAAAGCCAGTTGATAATACTTGGACAGTTGAAGGTATGACTGAGGGAGACGTTTTAAGTGTGGGCGACTGTGCGAGTGGTGCATGTTTAGATGGTACTTCAGATGGAGGAAGTTATATCAGAATATACGACGGAGACTCTAATTATGCAGAACTTAATTTAGGAAACGTGGGAAGTGATTATACTGTCTATCTGCCTTTAACCACAGGAACTCTTATCCATACTGAAGCAGACCCTCTTTCAGCTACTAAGGCTTTAGGCAACTTAACTGGAGTAGCAATTAACACTTCTTTAATTTCAGATGCAGCCGATACTGACGATCTTGGTTCGGCAACTTATGAATGGAGAAGTTTATATCTAGGAGATGATGGAAGACTTTACTTCGGTATTGGGCAAGATGGTTCTATTCATAGAAATGCAGCAAATGAATTAACTATAACAGCTACTGCAGGAGTAACTGTTTCAAATGATTTTACTGCAACCACTCTTTATGGAGATGGTTCTAATTTAACAAATGTCGGTTCTGCGGTTGCTAATGCTTTAACGATTGATGCTAAAGAAGAAGGCACTGGCTCTATCGTGAAAGGACAACCTGTATATAATAGTGGTAGCGCAGGAGTAGCTAAACCTTTGATTGGTCTTGCTGATTGTAATGTTGATGGAAAAGCTCACATGATAGGACTTGCGGCAGAAGCTATTAGTATGAATGGTAATGGTATTGTTAGAGTTGTTGGATTGTTATCAGGAGTAGATACTCTTGGCACTAATGTTGTTAATCCTGATGGTCAAACTTGGTCAGCTGGAGATGAGTTATTTTTATCTGAAACTACTGGTGGGCTTACCAATGTAAGGCCTACCTCTGGGCATATCGTAGAAATAGGATGGAGTCTTTTTGGAAGTAGCAACACAGATGCTATTTTAGTAGAGGTAGACACACCTTCTCACGGTGTTCATGTAGCTTCTGGTGATGATATTACATTGAGAATGGGAGATAGTGGTGGTTCAAATTATGTTTATTTTAAGGATTACGCTAATGCTACGGTAGGAAGTATGGATAGTAATGGTAACTTTACTTCTTATGGATATATTCATTTGTCTGCTAATGAAAATGGTTTTCTTGGCCCAACTAATGACGATGGAGACTATATGACTTTTCAAGCTAGGGATAGCGATACAGATTCTTTAGTGATAATTGGAGGAATGTATGGAGCGGCTAATCCTTACTTTGGCTTAGGAGGTCTTTCTGAATTTAAGTTTTATCGTGAAGGACACGCTCTTGCAGGATTAGATGAAAGGTTTCAATTTGGAGACACAGGAGTTTATGTGTTTTCAGATGACGACGGATATTTAGATTTAACAGCCGATACAGGTATTCGTTTAAATGGTTCTGTTGTAGGAAATGGTTCTATTACCGCAACAACCCTTTTAGCAACTGGAGCTAGTTCACTAACTTTAGGAAGTGCGAGTTCAACTGATGCAGGAATTATATTTCACAATGCCACAAATGATAACATTCTAACAATTCAAAGTGGAGCAACTTCAGGTACTTATACTTTGACTTTACCTTTAGCGGTTGCAGGGGCAGGAGAAGTCTTGACTGATGCAGGTGGAGACGGAACTTTAAGTTGGGCAGCCGCAGGAGCAGGAGACGTAACAAGTGTCGGAGATTGTGCAGATGGAGCTTGTTTTGACGGAAGCTCTGACGGAGGAACTTATTTTGATTTTTACAACATTGATAGTAATTGGACTCGATTAATTGCTGCTGATGTGGCTAATGATATTACTATTACAATGCCAAATGCCACAGGAACTCTAGCCATGACAAATGTAGCAACTCTTTCTTCCCTTACAAGTATAGGAACGATAGCGACTGGAGTTTGGGAAGGTACAGATGTTGGAGTTGAGTACGGAGGAACAGGCGCTTCTACTTTAACAGGAATAGTATTAGGAAATGGTTCAGCTGCTTTGACAGCAACAACTACTTCTTCAGGAATAATGGAAACTATATCTGATGAAACAGGAACAGGTGCTTTAGTATTTGGTACTTCACCAACTATTACAACGTCAATAGACTTACCAGCAGGAGCAATAAATACTGCAACGGAAATTGCTGCTGATATTATTACTCATGCTCAAATTGCTGATGCTGACCAAATGGACTCAAAATGTCTTTATTTCGAAGATCCTACTGCCGATGATGACTTTATTAGTATTTGGAGAAATGGAACAGGTAACTCTTTCTTAATAACAGAAATATGGGGAGAGTCCGACCAAACAGTCAACTTTGATTTAGTAGAAGGTGCTGGAGATTGTGGCGAACCAGTAGCTCCAGCAGCAGGAGAAGATGAGAATCTTGGGCTTTCTTGTACTATTTCGGCAGGTGAAGAAATAGATTTAAAGGTTAATTCAGTAACCAATACACCAACTTGGGTGAGTATTTGTTTTACTGGTAATTGGGTAGATTAATGACTATGAAAAATAAAATTATAACAGGGATATTAGCAACAACCATAGTAGCTTCAGTTGGTATTTCAGCAGTTCCACAAGAGAGATTTTATAAAGATATTCCTTTGCCGATAGAAACAAGTCGAGGATTAGAAACGAGAATAAGCTATAATTCTGTTACTATTCCAACAAGAGCCAATTTAAGATTAAGTGAATCTTGGCTTTTAGGAAATAAAACTCTTGATTTTAAATCGACAGAATTTCAAACAACTTTTATAGGAGCTTGGGCTAATTATATGGAAGACGGAGAGTGGAAAGATATTGATCCTAATTTTAGAAGAAAGGGAAATAATTTTGTTATGGACAAAGCGCCTTTCAAAGTTTCAATTCCTTTGGCTTCTACTGGAATTGCTACATTCTTAAATGACAATGTTTATGATTTAAAAAATAAGGAAACCTTTGACGAGCCTATTTTAATTCAAACAATTCAGGCAATAGGTATTACAGAGGTCGCAGGAGAGCTTGAAACAGGTGATTTAGGGTGGGGAGAAGCTACTTATATTATCTATCGTCAAGCATATCCTAATTACGACGCAGATTTGATTTATTTTGTTCACGAAGGAGTTAGTCCACGATTAAGAAAACTAATAAGATTTAATTCTTTAGAGAAAGCTCCTAGTGTAGATACTGAATTTAGTTTTAAACTTTCTTACGATAATTTAGTTTATATTCAAAGATTAATTGATGGAGAGGAAATAGGTTGGACTCGTCAAAGTGATATTACTAATTACAAAGGTTATTTCAATGTAAAGCTTACAGGTAGTCGATTTGTGAATAAAGACGTGAGTAGGGGAAACTCAATGAGGACTTTTACAATTTGGGATTCAGGAGAGAAGGAAGAACTAATAAATGTTAATCTTTCTTATTTAGAAGAAGATGACTTTATTTTAACTAAAATAATTCCTAGTGATTTCTTTTTAGATGCTCAATTCCCTGTTTACACCGATACTACTACGGACTTCTATCCTGATACTGGAACTGGGAGTACCACCGTTGATGGAACAGTAGAGAGACTTTATAATAATGGAGAAGTTTTTGCTACTATAAGGGGGAATGCTGGGACTGGTGAGGGAGACACTTATGTAGGCATGTCTGTATATATACAATCACACGCAAGTGATGCAGACGAATATAGGCAATTTTATAGAGCTGTTATGCTTTTTGATACCTCTGTAATAGATACTGATGATATTTCAGTAGCTTCTCTTAGTTTGTATAGTACTGATAAAGCTAATGGTCTTGGAGATATAGATATACATATTTGTGCATCTGACCCAGCATCAAATAACATTTTGGTATTTGCAGATTATAATATCGCTAGGTGGGGGGCAACAACTCTGTTTGGTAGTATGGCTTATGCTAGTTGGACTGACGGTGCGTCTAACGAGATAGAACTTAATGGTGCGGGAATTGCTGCAATAAATAAAACAGGAATAACGAAATTTGGAGCAAGACATAAGTGGGATATATTAAATAATACAACTGGTTTGACTTGGGCTGGTGGTGTCTCCTCAATGTTAGGATGGAATGCTGCTGATGCAGGTTCTAATAAACCTAAATTATCAGTAACTCATGCTCCACCAACAGCAAGAAGAGTAATAAAAGTAATGGACTAATAATTCAATAATATGGAAAACAATAATAAAATCATTTTCTGGGTTATAGGAATAATCTTTATAATTATCGGCTTTCTCTTTAATTCAGTTAGAGCAAACAATCAAAAAATAGATGCTATGGAAAATGGAGTTTATGATACTAGGGTAGATATTAGTGCCATGAGAACAGATATTAATTGGATCAAAGCAACCTTAATAGATTTAAAAGAATTAACTTTAAAATAAAAATGAAGAAAAATTTAATAATCGCATTTTTAATAATAATCACAATAATAACAATGTCTCAATTAAAATACCCATTAGATAAAAAAAGCGAAAGCATCATAGAAAAAACTGTAGATAAGTTTTTAGAAAATAAGATTTTTGACTTAATTTGGAAGAGAAC
>Ga0209976_10000181_pt1 | contig 45596 bp, 40 predicted proteins | sample SumtaG_FD_182806 | JGI IMG/M metagenome (GOLD analysis project Ga0209976, IMG submission 182806) | Deep subsurface microbial communities from Indian Ocean to uncover new lineages of life (NeLLi) - Sumatra_00157 metaG (SPAdes) (version 2) | ecosystem: Environmental > Aquatic > Marine > Oceanic >... | reverse complement strand
CCACCAGGTTCTTAAGGTAGGAGAACTTCAGGGAATGCCATGGGTAGGGCCTGTTGTCGGTAGGAGGCCTGAGATCGAGGTCATCGGTCCAGATCTGTTCGTCGCCGCCCAGCGCGGCCTCCTCGGGTCCAGGAAAAAGGTCCCCGTCCGCCAGGGAAAAGTTCCGCTCGTCACTGAACATGGACAGTTTTTTAAGCTCTTGGGGACTAAACGGCTCAGCCCTGACCAGAATAGTGTGGTTGGACCAGCCGGTGACCAGGTAGACTCTGCCGCTAAACTTTCCATCTACGTAGAGGGCATCGATCCGTCTTAAAAGGCCCAGTAACTTCCACCTTCCGGTGGGGGGAAACTGGTTCCATCCTGTGAGCGCGATAATGCCGCCCCTGTCCAGGTTCCCGAGGGCGGCCTTTAATCCCTGGACTGTGATCTCGTAACTCTCCGCTGTCCCGGAAAGGCCCGCGGCGGTTGCGGCGAGGTTCACCCCGACGGGGTAGACAATGAGATCGTAAACGGCGGGCCGGGCACTAAAATGGGAGCGGGCGCTGTCGCTGACAATGACGGTTGAGTCTGGGCCAAAGATCCATGGGCGGAAGAGGTCCGGGTTTTGCTTTATCAGGGCGGTGACGGCCCCGTCGGGTTCGATCACGATCGGAGACGATGATCCAAGAAAAATGGCTCTGGCCGCTTCCTCGCCGCCGTCGAACCCCACTATGGCGGTCCTGGACCCCTGTCCAAGGAGGGTGAACGGAGCCGCTGCCGTCTGCCATTTCAGGTAATCGACCCCTTTCCCATGGGGGCCATCGGTGAGGATTAGAGTTCCCAGACGGTCTCCGCTGCGGTATACGACGGCCTGCTCGGGAAGTTCGCCGCGGTACTTCGTTGACAACCCGGCTGCGGAGCGAAGGGCCGGTGCGCTTATAACCTGGAACATGCCGGTAACACCCAGCGTGTGGGCTCTCTCTCGCGCCAAGGGGAGCCGTAACGCGTAGGAGATGTCCTTGTAAGGACCATAGCCGACAGGAGATGAGGGGTATAAAAGCGCCAGGGACACGACTCCCGCCGTGATGAGGCTCAAGCTTTTTCTCCCCCGGTGAAAGTGGATAAGGGACGCGAGGACTGCAAGCCCCGCAAGAAGAGTCGGCACCTTGGGAAGGTCAGCCGGATCAAGGGTTCCAAGGGTGGTGAGGACGATCACAATTCCGAACGCGGCACCGACGAAGTTCCAGCCGTAATACCTGCCCACCGACTCCCGTTCCAGGAGGGTGAGCGCCAGGGCGCCGGACGCCAGGGTGAAAGGAAGGGTGAGTACCGCGATGAGGAGCCCTACCTTCAACCATTGAAAGGGGTCCCTGATGATCAGTCCCGGGTCGAGATGAAGCCGGCTCGCCGCATGGATGACCGGCCTGTATGTAAGGGCCGCCGCGAGAGCGAGAGCCGGATAGGCGAGATGCCTCTTAGGAAAGATCCTGTCGCTGGTTTTGACGAGTATACTTCCGCTCAAGCCGTATCCGAGCAGGGCTGTGGAGATGGCCAGCGTGACGAAGGGCTGCCAGTGGGATATGGCGAGAAGCCTGATAACGATGATCTCAAAGCTGAGGATGGAAGCCGAAAGGAAAAGGATCGACAGGGACAGCGCCATCGGTTCAGTGACCCAGGAGCGGTACGAAGCGGACGGCGATGATGGCACGCTCCGAAACCTTTCCCTTAAGGTCCTTGGTGACGAGCACCAGCTGCTGGACCGAGAACGGGCTGCCGAGGGGGATGATCAGGCGCCCGCCGGGCCTGAGCTGCTTAATGAGGGGGGGAGGGATGTGATCGGCCGCCGCGGTGACGATGATGGCGTCAAAGGGAGCCTTTTCCTCCCATCCGTTGTAGCCGTCCCCGTGCCTGGCGTGGACGTTGGTAAACCCGAGGGATTCCAAACGCTCCTTGGCCGCATCGGCAAGGTCCTTGTAGATCTCCATTGTATAAACTGATCCAGCTACCATCGACGCCACCGCCGCCTGGTATCCTGACCCTGTGCCCAGCTCGAACACCCTGTCCCCGGGCTCGAGTTTCATTAGTTCGGTCATGAATGCCACGATGAAGGGCTGGGATATGGTCTGGCCCAGTCCGATGGGGAGGGGATGATCATTATAGGCCTGTCCCACGTAGCGCTCCGGCACGAACTTGTGCCTCGGAACGGCTCTCATGGCGGCAAGGGTTCCCGGGTCCCTGACATTCCGGCTCTGGATCTGGGTGCGGACCATGCGCTCCCTGGCCCGTTCATAGGTCACATCGTCGTCCGACCATGCCAAGCCTGGAAGGAGGAGAGCTGCCGCCAGAAAGGCCGATAGGCTGGACTTTACGGACTTCAGAGAGACACCTCCATGTCGCCGCCCTCAAGGAACATATGATCGTTCTCACGGACCCTGTCCATAACGAGGATACCCACAAAATCCCCCTCAACAGCCTCAGGGATGTCCCGGTGGTTAATCTGGATCGATTTGATCTCCTGGGTGAAGTCGGTAGTGTAACCCCTGAACCTAACGCTGTCCCCGATCTTCACCCGGCCCCGGAGAACCTCCACCGCGGCCACGCCTGGTTTGCGAAAATATTCCCTGACAACCCCGATTGCCTCGCTACCGCTCAATTCAGTCATTTCCCCACCCCCTTTTTGTTTCTGGTTAGAAATTTGACTATGAGGAAGTTTGATGACCTCGCAAAAAGTCATCAACGCGCCCCGTGTGGGGCGCCTAAATCAATGACCGTTAATTAAAGTCATTGATTTGTGATGAAAGCGAAAATGACACTTTTCGCTTTTAAGTGGAGCAAAAAGCCACGAATGGACTTTTTGCGACCCTAGCAAGTCTAGCACAAGAAGGCAGAAGTCAGGAGCCAGAACGCTGGATAATATCAAGAGCAGGAATCCAGAACCCAAAACGCAGAACCCAGGAGGAAAGCGTGGTTTCTATTAAGGCTTTTTATTACTCAGGAGTTTGTCAAAGAACCTCATCAGGCTCGAGGTACTCATTTCCCGGATGAGCCGGAATTAGATTCTTCTCCCATCGGGAGAAGGATGATCCGGGGATTATTCGGCTTGAATATGGTGTGGGACTGCGTTAGAAGGTACGGACCAATGAAACCCTGACACGGTCCTTCCGTGTCCCATTAACGTTTAAAAAGGAGAACCCTCTGGATACCGTAAAGTTTGGAGATACCGGCCTTAATGTTTCCCCCCTTGTCTTCGGGAGCCTTCCCCTGGGTCCGTTGCAGGCCGACATGACCCCTGCCCGGGGAGGCAAGCTCATCCGCGCAGCTCTGGAACGGGGAGTGAACATGATCGACACAGCTCACCTTTACAGGACCTACGCCCACGTCAAAGAGAGTATCCGCGGATACTCCGGGGAGGTGCTGATAGCTTCCAAGACTCATGCCGCCGACGCCGCCGGAGCCCGGAAACATGTTGAGACCGCTCTGCGGGAAATGGGTATAGAGAGGCTGGACGTTCTGCTCCTTCACGGGGGCAGGGTTGGCGGCCCTTTTACTGAGCGTGCTGAGGTTTTTGAGGAGCTATGCCGTATGAGAGAGGAAGGGATCGCAAGGACAATCGGTATCTCCTCTCACCTCATTTCGGTGATTCGTGAGGCTGCCGGAAACCCGGATATAGATGTTATCCACCCTCTCGTCAACCGCACGGGGATGGGGATCCTGGACGGGAGCGCCCGGGAGATGGCAGATGCCGTGGCCCTGGCCGCCTCAGCAGGCAAGGGGGTCTATGCCATGAAGGCCCTTGCCGGTGGCAACCTCATCTCCAGCGCGCGTGAGAGCATATCCTGGGTCATGGCCCTCGAGGGAGTGCACTCACTTGCCCTGGGGATGCTGTCCGAGGCGGAGATCAAGGCCAACGTGGAACTTGCCGGCAGCGGCAGCGCTCCGGATAAAGTGTGGGAGAAGCTGGAAAAGGGGACGCGTCGCCTCATAATCATGAGGAAGTTCTGTTCCGGATGCGGCGCATGCCTCGAGGTGTGCAAAGACGGGGCGTTGAGCATGGTCGAAGGCGCCGCTTCCGTGGACCGGTCGGCCTGCGTCCTGTGCGGTTACTGCGGGGCCGCATGCCCCGATTTCATCATCCGGGTGGCGTGAGGTTTTTCGAACCCAGAAATCAGGGTTTTCCTGATACCGATAATCTTATCACCCTTGTTCAAAAGTGTGAAAGGCGGGTACTGACCCACGGCAATACAATCCCCGGCCTTACCCCTTAACTTCTGGCATGTTATGGGAACCTATACAATGAATGAAGATTACCAGGGTTTTGAACTCGGTCCGATCCGGCCACCGAGTGAAGCACAGAGCCTGATGCTCAGGGTCACCCGAAATTGTCCGTGGAACAAGTGCACGTTCTGTGGGCTGTACAAAGGTGAAAAGTTCAGCATCCGCCCGGTCGATCATGTCATTAAAGATATTAATACGATCCGGCATTATGTTGATGAAATAGGCAAGATTATGCAGCAGCCCGGTGGTGGTGGTCAGCGGGATCTATTTGACCTGCAGGCGGGACAACCTGAGAGTGAACAGAAGGCCTTGCACTCGGCCCTGAACTGGGTTCGCGGTGGTATGAAGTCTGTCTTTCTGCAGGACGCCAACAGCATGATCGTCAAACCGGATGACCTGGTTGAAATCCTCAACTATGTCCGCCGGGTATTCCCTCAGGTTGAGCGAATAACGTCTTACGCCCGCTCCCATTCCGTTGCGAGGATCAGCGACGAGAATATGGCCCGTATCGCGGCTGCCGGTTTAAGCAGAATCCACATCGGTATGGAATCGGCCGCGGTCGAGGTCCTCGACTTTGTCAAAAAAGGTGTCGATAAACAGACTCATATTATTGCCGGGAAAAAAGTAAAAGCTGCCGGGATCGAGCTGTCGGAATATTTCATGCCTGGTCTGGGAGGTGCTCAATTTTCCAAGCAGAACGCACTGGAGAGTGCCGATGCGATCAATCAGATCAATCCGGATTTTATCCGCATCAGAACCCTGGCGATTCCGGAGCAGGTTGAACTATACAAGGATGTTCAGTCCGGGAATTTCATCCGCATCGGCGACCTGGAAATGGTCGAGGAGCTGCTGCTGTTTCTCGACAATCTGAACGGGATTGACAGCAAGGTCAAAAGCGACCACATCCTCAATCTGTTTCAGGAGGTAGAGGGACGGCTGCCGGATGACCGGGAGCGGATGACAGCACCGATCCGAAGGTTTCTGGCGATGCAGGCAGAAGAGCAGTTGCTCTACATGGTTGGAAGGCGGGCCGGTATTTTTTCGCGGCTGGAGGATCTGCATGATCCTGAGCTGGCGGGACTTGCGGAAAAGACCCGTACTGCCCATCAGGTCAACCTTGACAACATTGAGGCTTTCACTGCTGAAATGATTAAACGGTTCATTTGAGGAGGATATTCAGATATCTTGAGGTCGGACCCCAGATCTTCATAATTCGGAGATAAAAACCTGAGAATGTGAGGTCCGACCTCAAGGGGTGCCCTCGACAATGACGATAAGCGAAGGCAATTTGCTGCCAGAACTGGGGGAGTCAGGTGGTCGACAAGGAATCGATCCCGCTGATTGGAGGAGTGCTCTGCTGGATTTTCATCCTGATCGCCTTTGGTGCTGCTGAGCCTGTCGAGAGTGTGTTCGTTGGTCTTGCCGTTGTCTCATCCTTGATAGCAATAGCAGTAGGAGTGAAATTATTGAGCGGCAAGGTAAGCGGGATTTATGTCATCGCAGGTGTGGTGCTGGCAGGATTATTACCTGGTCTACTCGTAGTCGCCATTATTTACACTATGATTTTTGGTTATCAAGGATAAACAGCTTTGGTTTTCACTAATCCATACATAAAGAGCCTAGTTTTCTATTTCAGTAACAAAGGGGAGTGATAGGTGGGTATGTGGTGGTTGATCGGACTAGCTATCGTCCTTTGGTTGGTCCTTGGTAGCATTTTCATTTTCGGTACCCTTCCCCGGTGTCAGAGCACTTTGGCAACGACTTTGCATATTCCACCCCATGGGACGTCCACTGCGAGTCATTCAGAATATCTACCCCTACCACCTGGCCTGTCGAACCAATAACAGGACCTTCCGCTTCAATCAGAGGCAGATCACTCGAATCGTCTTCCAGGCACTAAAGGAAACACATGAAAAATATAACTTTCTCATTCATCACTTCGTGCTCCACATAACACTACCACATTATCGCAACTGCCACTGAAGAGAATCTCCACAGGGCCATGCAGTATCTCAACTCCAGGATCGCTGTCCGGTACAACAAACTGGTCGGACGATCCGGACACCTTTGGGGGGACAGGTACGGGTCATGTATTATCGATACCGACGAACACTATCTCGCTGCTGTAAGGTACGTCTATCAAAACCCCAAAAGGGCAGGTATCGTTGAAGATCTTGAAGAATACAGCGACTCGACCTTCCAGTATTACGCATTCGGTAAGAAAGTCGGTGTTGTTCTTGTGGATGATCACCTGATTTTAAGGTTAAACGGCAACAAAAGAAAGATAGGTGAGTATTTCCGGGTCCTGGTCCTTAATGAAGAGATATGGATCAGCGACACGGAGGTTAAAAAGGGCCTTCGGCGAATGTTCTTTGGGTCTGCCGACTTCATACAACACATGCACAACACCCACTGCTGCCCGGAATAACCTCTATTTTCTCTGGAACGCGGTTTCAAGGGACTGGTCCGTCCGGAATTCTACTAATCAGGTTTTTCTGGCCATTCCTTACCGGCATTTCCACCGATTACGACTCTGAACCTTCAAAATCATTTATTAATATCTTCACGAACAGGCAACAACATCAATTTATACCTGGTACCCCCTGGGATTTGTCCGAAATGAACTGTATCTTCCCCCCGGTCTCTGACACCGGTGGTTTCGATACCTTCGAAGCATCGGTTCAATGACCGTTTTATATTCATCTCAGCAGTCGATCATGGAGTTGAGTATAACGGAATTATGCGAGGCCTTAAAAGAGTAATTGCGCAACCCTCTAATAGAATCCTCCTGGAGAGTTTTCGGACCCCCTAAAGGGAATTAAGTCAGGCCCTAAAAGGGCCACCACAGGATCCTGGGCGGACTTTGCAACCTCCTAAAACGGGGCTCTAGTGGCCATTAAAAATGTCACGATAGTTGTCATGATACCAGGATAGGGATGACAAAGGGGTCACACGAAAACGTGTAACCCCTTGAATTTACTGGAGCCGGGAATCGGAGTTCCTTCACTCGCAAATTTGCGTTGTTCAGGACAGGTTCACACCTGACCTTCGGTCAAGTTCAAGAGGGGATGCCCCTCGACGCGGTGCATGTTCGGTCGGCACCTTGCTCGGGACAACTCTCCGCTGCTCGCGGCGTGCGCCTGTCGAAATATGGCCTGCCACGAGCAAATAAAAAGGCCACCTTGAAGAAGATGGCCTTTTTATGCGTCGAGTGGAGCCGGGAATCGGAGTTGAACCGACGACCTACTGATTACGAATCAGTTGCTCTACCACTGAGCTACCCCGGCATGTGAAACGGCGCTAATCATAGTCCCACGGTGGATAGGTGTCAAGGTCATGGTGGGACGGTGCGCCGTTTTACAGGAGGGGGGGAGGAGGTGATGAGGGGAGAGGGGGAATTTGCGATCTTCCCTTTTCTCCCACTCGCCCGCTCTCCTCTCTCCCGCTCGTCCCGAAGGGACTGCTCCGAGCAGCGCGAGGAGCCCTACTCGGTGGTCTCTATTCGCCGATTAACAAGATCGATCGTCCGTATCCGGCCCTTGATCGCCGTTTCGTTCCCGTTCATGTCTTTTAGGCGAATACTGCCATCTTCGATCTCAATGATATCGATCTGATCCAGGTGGCGATGACCGTCTTTGTAGAAGATAACAAACGCTGATTCATTGCACATACCAAAATCCTCCGGATTTTGAGGTTCCAAGTTTCAAGTTCCAGGTTCCAGGAATATTCAGAATCCCCATTCTAGGGGAGGGCGGTACGTAGTGCAAGGGGAAGTGAGGAGAAGGTGAACTCAAAAACGATCACCTTCTCCGAACCGGTGAATCGGCGAATCGGCGAGTCGGGGAGAAAGGTGTGAAAAAACCTTCATGAATCGGCGAATGGGGGAAACGGCGAATCGGGGAAGAGAACGCCTGAAATACATCTGTATATCAGGCCCTTAGCGACTACCTCTCCGTTTCACCCCGTCTCCGTTTCCCCGTTTCATGAGCTGAAGAAGGGCTACTTTTTCTTCGCCCCCTTCTTCAGTAGCTCGTATTTACGCAAGCGCTCGCGAAGCGTATTCCGATTTATTCCCAGCACCTTGGCGGCCCGGACCTGATTGCCCTTCACCGCATCCATTACCAGTTCAAACATGGGTTTTTCCACCCTCGAAATTATCTGTTCGTACAGGTCTCCCTCCTCCAGGTTACTCCAGGGCGCCACGATCTCCTCCAGCCATCTTCTGAGAAAGTCGTCGAAGGTTTCATCAGTGTCCCTTTCAGTACCCTCTGCAGACAGGCCCAGATCAGCGATCTGAATAACCCGGTCGGATGCCAGAACGGAGGCCCTTTTAAGGGTGTTAAGCAGTTCCCGTACGTTTCCGGGCCAGACGTGCTTGATGAGGACCGACGTGGCTCCGTCGGAAAGGGTTTTAGGTTCGAAGCCCTCCTCCTCCGCGAAGACCTTCAGGAAGTGTTCCACAAGGATGGGAATGTCCTCCTTGCGCTCCCTCAGGGGGGGAATGCGGAGGGACACGACGTTGAGCCGATAGTAGAGGTCTTCCCTGAAGTCTCCCTCCTTGACCGCCTCCCACAGTTCCCTGTGGGTAGCCGATATGATCCGAACATCGGAGGTAAGGTAACGCTGTCCACCTACACGTTCGAACTCACGGTTCTCCAGGACTCTCAGTATCTTGGCCTGGAGGTTGGCTGGCATGTCGCCGATTTCGTCCAGGAATAGGGTTCCCCCGGCGGCAAGCTCGAACTTGCCCTTCCTTGTCTCAGTAGCGCCCGTAAATGCCCCCTTCTCGTGTCCGAAAAGGACGCTTTCGAGCAGTTCACTGGGGATGGCCGATGCGTTGACAGCGATGAATGGACCGGATGCCCTGTTGCTGAACCGGTGGATCGCCCGGGCCACAAGTTCCTTGCCTGTGCCGCTTTCCCCCAGGACGAGCACGGTCGCGTCACTGGCGGCAACCCGGCCCATGGCTTTGAAGAGGTCCTCCATCAAGGGAGAAGTGCCGATCATATCCTCCATTTCGGCTGGAATAGACTCTTGTTCCCTTTGAGATGCGACCGCCTCCGTTTGGGCGAGCCCGCGGTCCACTCTCTCCAGCAGGACGGAGATGTCGAAAGGTTTGGGCAGGTAGTCGTAGGCTCCCCGGCGCATTGCCTCCACGGCGTGAGTCATGATGTTCTGGGCGGTGATGATGAGAATGGGCAACTGGGGATGCGACTCCTTGAGTTTGCGCAGGACGGTGAGACCGTCGATGTCAGGCATGAGGATGTCCAGGATGACCAGGTCGGGAACGATCTCAAAAGCCGCCGCTATTCCGGACCTGCCGTCCGGTGCGGAGGTCACGTTGTACCCCTCCCTGGAAAGGGACTTGTCCAGCACCCACCGCATGCTCTGGTCATCTTCGATGACGAGGATCTTTTTGCTCATGGAACGCTCCTGTTTCTTTTAATCCAAGGTTCAAAATTCAAAATTCAAGAAAAAGACCAGCATGGGATGTCTGCATCAATGCGTCCATTTTTGAATCTTGAATCTTGAATATTGAATCACAAATTCCGGTTCAGCCCGAGTTCAAGGGAAGAAACACGCGTACCACCGCCCCGCCCTCCTCCCGGTTGTCCAGTATGATGGAGCCGCCGTGGTCCTGGATTATCTGTTCGCTGATGGCAAGGCCCAGCCCGACCCCTTTGGGTTTTGTGGTCACGAAGGGAGTGGTGTACTCCTTTATGTCCGGATCGAAACCCTGTCCCTTGTCCTTGACCGTCACCTCCAGGAACCCTCCTCTGGATCCAGACCTCGGTGTGCCCGGAGTGCCGACCGGGCTACCAACGGGAACCTGGGTCTTGACACTGATCTCGCCTCCCGCAGGAGACGCCTCGACGGCGTTCTTGAGCAAGTTCAGGAAGACCTGAAGGAGCCCATTCCGGTCACCGTGCAAGGTTGGTAGACTGGGGTCATAGATGCGAAGGAATTTCAAGCCGGCCGCTTCCTCGGACAGCTCCAGAGGGTTCACAACCTCATCGAGGATCTCGTGGATATTGATCCTGGTGGAGCGAAGTTTCCCCTTGGGGACGGCGGCGAGGAGAGTCTCGAGCAGTCCATCGATGCGCTCAACCTCACGTAGAATGACTTCACAGTACTCCATCATGGGACTTTCCGGTTTCAGTTCGGAACTGAGGAGTTGGGTGGCGCCCTTGATCCCACCGAGGGGGTTTTTAATCTCATGGGCCATGCCGAGGTTCAGGACGCCAAAGGTAGCCAGCTGGTCCGCCCGCCGGTAGGAGCGATCGATATCCCTCAAGTGGGTTTCGTCCCGAACCAGGATGGCGGCTCCCACAACAGTACCGTCGGGCTCCTGGATCGGTGAGACGCTGACGGACAGATTAATGGTCCTGTCTTCGGTACCGGGCATAGTGAGCCCGCTGTGGACTACGGCCCTGTTCTCGTTCATGGCCGCTTTCACCATCTCGCCCACCTCGCGGTTTCCGGAGAAGACCGTCTCGGCATCCATGTTGGCGACAGCTTTCCATGATCGGCCCAGAATTCGTTCTCCGGACGGATTGATCCTGACCAGTCGCGCCTGGGTGTCGAAGAGGAAAAGGCCCTCGACGAGGGAGTCCATTAAATGTGATTCAAGAGTCATATCGCTATCACATTTGAAACGGGGAACCGGAGAGGGGGTGAAACGGAGTGAAAGGCGCCGATTCGCCGTTTCCCCGTTTCCTGAGGCTTCCGGTCACAGCTTGACCGATATTCCGAAAAAATCCTCGGCCATCTTTATAATATCCCTGGCTTCCGCAAGCTCGTTAATCGTTCGGCGAAAAGCGGCCCCTTCCGGAAACCCCCGGCTGTACCACGCGAGGTGTTTTCTCAAGTGGCCGATGCTCTGTCTTCCAGGGAGGTACTCCAGGAGCAATTCAAGGTGCATTTGCACAAGTTCCGGACGAAACTTGTCGAGGCTCTCCATTCCAGTGCCTGTAATATAGGCATGCATTGAGTCAAAAATCCACGGTTTTCCCAGGGCGCCCCTTCCCACCATAACCCCGGCGCAGGCTGTGTTGAATAGCATTCGGGCAGCTTCTTCCCCGGTGGCCACATCCCCGCTGCCGATTACCGGGACACGCACGGCGTCCACAAGTTCTTTGATCGCCTCCCAGCAGGCGGCGCCCGTGAATCCCTGGACACGGGTCCTCGGGTGAAGGATCAGGGCCTGTGCCCCAGCCTCTTCGAACGCCTTGCCCAGTTGAAGAAAGTTCGTCTCGGTGGCAGACCATCCGAGGCGGAACTTAACGGTCACCGGGCAGTTCACCGCTTGCACCACCTCCTGAACGATGGTTCTTGCCAGATCCGGTTCCCTCATGAGCTGAACACCACTGCCGCTCTTGAGGATCTTCTTCACCGGGCATCCCATGTTGATGTCGACGATGTCGGCCCCACGGCCCTCAAGAAAACGCGCCGCCTCGGCCATCTCATTCGGATCACGTCCGAAGATCTGGGCCGCCACGGGGTGTTCCTCCTCGTGAAAGACGGCCATTTCCTTTGTGCGCCGGTCCCTGAAGTGATAGGCCCTTGAGCTTATCATTTCAGCCCACACCATGCCGGCACCTCCCTTACGGCAGACGAGGCGATAGGGGAGGTTAGTTATTCCGGCCAGCGGGGCAAGGATCAACGGTCTTTCGATCCGTATATTTCCGATCATCAGGGGTTTCATTTCGTTGCTTTCCTGTTTACGGATCGCAAGGCCGTTGATCCCGGGAAACGGGGAAACGGGGAAACGGAGAGTGGGCGAAGCGGCGGCATTGCCCTAAAGCGCCTTATTATAAATCAACCACTTATCCGCATTTTCGATCATGCGCACTATTTGCCCCTGGATCTTCTCGTAACGCTCATCCAGTGATTCCGTGATTTCTCTGTCGAGAAATCCACACTTAAGTGCAAACTCGAGCCAAACCTGTGTTTCACAAGCTTCGCTCTCGGCGTCACTCAGCTTGGCAATAAAAGCAGCCTTGTATCTTCTTTTTCTCCAAGCCTCAGCAATATTACTGCAAACCGACCTGGAACTTCGCCTCATTTGATCCACCAGGCTATACATTTCAGAACGGGGGAAATCCTTTGTTTTATGGAAGATCTCCATCGCTGCCTGAAATGCGTTAAGGTAAACTTTTAATTCCTTGTATGAGTAGATTCTATCGGCCACTGTAATACCTCCTTTGAGTTTCGTTTAATATAAAGGAGGTGTTGCAACTATTGTACCTTTCTCCGTTTCACCGTTTCTCCGATTCCCCGTTTCGTGCTGAAGGATCGGTTTTTAAATCCCTTCAGCACAGACCGCTTTGCGGTCGCGGAAATAGTCAAAGTCCCCATCCTGTTCCTCCGTATGACAGTACATACACTGGGATGCAGCTGGAAGGTGGAGAAGGCTGTAGAGGTCCGGCGATCCGGCGTGGAGGGAACCCACACCGTGGCAGGATTCGCACTGGACCCCGCGAAGGTCTTCCCGCAGGCCCTTCGGCCAGTAACCGGCGGGCCGCATGTACCCGGTCACGTGGCATCCAAGACAATCAGGGTCCGCTCCGGCGTTTTTAGGCGCCAGGGAATCGAAGGCCCTGGAATGGTCCGTGGTGAGCCAGAAGCGGTACCGGGATTCATGACATTCGGAGCATACTTTTGGCCCCGTGTAAAATACCTTCCCTTCACTTCGGACGGTTGGAGCGGGACTGATGACAGAGTCTTTTATGAGCCCTTTTCTGTAATCGCTGATCATAGAGACCACCTGCGGGTCGTCAGGAATGGAAGGGTCCAGGCTGATCATGTCCGATTCGTAGAGTGTCAGCTTGTTCATTGATTCTCTCTCTTGGACCAGAACGTCCAGTTTTCTCTTGCCCGCCGGCGTACCAGTCTTTGTCTCAGCGGTCAGAATATCTTTGTCCAGATAGTCCAGTTCATTTCGGGAGATCCATCCCGTGATTTCGCCATCCAGTTGTATTGAAATTTTGCCGATGACTCTGCCTTCATAGAATCCGGAGGTGACGAGTGTTTCATTCTGAATGACGGGTTTTTTCATATAGCGTTTTGTTCCACCGCTGATTATGACGTCAATGCCTGGAACCGTATCAGCCAGATCAAGATCTTTCGAGTAGCCGATGTTGGAAAGTAGAACGATCAGGTCGCATTTCCCCCAAATTTTCTCAACAGCTTCCCCTGTAGCCGAAAATGGCTCCTTCACGGTTGCGCCTGGCATGCGCAGTGAAAACATCTTTTTATTGACCGGAGGGGCTGTAAGTCCAATTACACCTACGGTGATTCCTCCGGTCTCAATTAGGCGGTAGGGTTCGAAAAGATGCTTGCCTTTATTGTCAGTGAGGTTGGCTGACAGGAACCGGACTTTTGTCATATCGCTTAAAGAACGCAAAAGGTCGAGGCCCAGGTAAAGGTCCATCTCGCCGATGGCGGCGGCCGCATAGCCCATGCGGTCCATCGCCTTAAGCATAAGTCTGGCTTTGGCCTCCGCTGGTTTGAGGGAGGGTTCGGCAAGGGGCTTGCTTGCTACAAAGTTGCCGGAATCCAGAATTATAGTATCGGTTCTCCCAATTTTCTCCTGGGTGATAAATGCGGCTCGACGGGGAAGACCCCCCACCTGAACGGTCTTTCAGCCGCAGGGGTCCAGTTTTCCTCCCACCTCGGATGTGAAGAGGAGTTTCAGGCTGCCTGCGACCTTTTCATCATGAGACAGGGAGTTGAGGTTGAGGAGGGAAAAGATGGCGACAGCCGCTAATATGGGCAACAAGAAGATGAGAAGGGGAACGTTTTTCAGTCGTTTCAGCATTGGCTAAGGATACTATAAATTTTAGTCCTGGTCAGGTCTTCAGAGGGGGGAATAGGGGAGGAGGCTCTATTTCTCATAGCCACTCGCTACCACTCCAAATCGTTAAACTAAGGATTAACTTTTTTTGACAGGATCAACAGAATCTACAGGATAAGGTTTGGCAACAAAAAATCCTGTTAATCATGTAAATCCTGTCTAAAATTGCTTTTCAACGACGCTATAGAAACCACGCCTTCGCCCTGGATTCCGGCTCACGACCTCGTCGTGTCCGGAATGACGATCGTTTAACCCTTTTTCTGATTTTCTCAGTGTCCTCAGTGTGCTCAGTGGTGGAAATAACCGCCTTCACAGAAACCGCGCCTTTATTTTAAGATCTTTCCCCGATACTCCGATACCCCGTTTCCCCGTTTCAGGCTGCATTCTAGGGATATGTATGGTTATGGACATATCCCTAGAATGCAGCCTCTATGGCCTCCTCAACCGTTTCAACCGGGACGATCTCCACTCCTTCCAGCTTGGGAAGCTTGTCTATTCCGGCGGCAGGCACGATAACCCTGGTTAGGCCCAGGCGGGAAGCCTCCCTGATCCTGGCTTCGAGCCGTACCACGGGCCGAACTTCCCCCGCAAGACCGAGCTCCCCGCAGACGGCCGTCTGCTGAAGGATGGGCCTTTCCAGGACGCTGGAAACCAGGGCAAGGGCTAGACCAAGGTCAGTGGCAGGTTCGGTAAGCTTCAGGCCGCCGGCGACATTGACGAAAACGTCCAGTCCACCTGTCTGTATCCCGGCCCGTTTATCCAGTACAGCCAGGATCAGGAGCACACGGGAAAGTTCCGAACCGGATACCGTGCGCCTGGGGTTGGGAAAGGGGGTCTGGGCCACGAGGGCCTGGACCTCCACCATAAGGGGGCGAGTCCCCTCGACCCCCATAACAACGGCAGAACCCGGTGACCTTTGGCTGCCAGAGGGCAGAAACAGGCCAGCCGGGTCGCTTACCTGGATTAGTCCCAGTCCTGTCATTTCCAGCAGGGCGATCTCGTTTGTGGAACCGTAGCGGTTCTTGACCGCTCTTAAGATTCGATAGGCGTGGCTTGAATCCCCTTCGAAGTAGAGAACTGTGTCCACCATGTGCTCCAGTGCCCTTGGCCCGGCGATGGCTCCTTCCTTGGTGACATGACCAATGAGCCAGGTAGTGATCTCCTCCCCCTTGGCAAGGGCCACAGCCTCACCCGCGATCTCCCTGACCTGGCTGATGCTCCCGGAGGAGGAGCCGATGTCGGGGTGGTACAGGGCCTGGACCGAGTCCAGGACGACTGTCTCGGGGGCGAATTTTCTGATGGTTTCCATGACGACGGCGAAATCGGTCTCTGCCAGGACCATGAGGTCTTCATGCGCCGATCCCACTCTCCTGGCCCTCATGCTGATCTGGCGCATGGATTCCTCCGCGGTCACATAGAGGACCTTCTGACCGGAGGCGGCCAGTTGGGCCAGCACCTGGAGAATGAGGGTGGATTTGCCTATGCCCGGATCACCGCCGAGGAGTATGACCGAACCAGGGACCATACCGCCTCCGAGGACTCTGTCCAGTTCCTCGAGGCCAGTCAGAACACGCTGGGAGGAGTCTTCAGGGACTTTCGTGATGGGGACAAGATCCACGGCGATTGCGGTTGACCGCTTTTCGCGCCCCGTATCGCGGATCTCCTCGACCACCGAACCCCACGTCGAGCAGTCAGGGCACCTGCCCATCCACTTGGGGGAGTTGGCACCGCACTTCTGACACACGAATACTGTGCTCCGGCGTGCCATGGTTTCAGGGGAGGGGCGATTTGGCGAGGATGTACTTCAGGTCGTCATCCGCGAAGGACAGGCCCAGGCCGACGAATATGGATGGATCCCGGTCATTGTTTATGAGATCTTCGGCCCCGAAATCGATGTGGAAAAACTCCATGAACCTGAATGAGGTGGCAAGACGCACCTGGGGGTTGACGTCGCGGGCCATGTCCCAGACATCCATGGAGAGTCTTAGATCGTCGTCGCTCCAGAAATGATCGACCCCGAAACCGAAAGAGGATTCGATGTACCCGAGCCGGAAGACGGTATCGTAGAACCTCCGCCCCAGTTCCAGAGAGAACTTAAGCTTATTCTCGAACTGTACTTCCTCCGTGACAGTGGTGATCGTGCTGCCGGGCGGAGTGGTCGTGGTGACTCGGGTTGTGTCGGTCCAGGTTCGGACACCCTCCGGGTCGTCTATGATCTCCAGTCGGTAGAACTTGTCCGGTGTGGGTTTTATATCGAGTACCACGTATCCCTTGGTGCCTTTGACCTCTGAAAGGTAGTTGCCGTGGATATCAACGACTACCTGGAGCTGTTCGCCCTTTTTCAGGACCTTGTTGATGCCCCCGAGGGTTTCGTTGAGGCTTGTGTAGGTCTCGTCCTCGTTGATGAGCTTGCCGATGGTGCCTTCGCCCTCCTCAATCCGCTTGGCGATGACCCTGACGGATTCCAGGGTCTCCTCAAGAAGTTCGGCGTCCCTCCGGATCCGCTCGACCGTCGTTTTCACATTCTCTCTGTTATCGGTCACGAGGCCGGTGACCTGGTCTGCGGCCCCTTCAAGCTTTCCGGTGAGCCTGGGAATATCGTCGCGGAGACTCTCAGTGAGCTGTCGAATATTTACGATAGCAGTACGGATGTCCCCACGGTTCTCAGCAGTCATTACGTCCAGCTTGGAGGTGAGCCGGTCCAGGTTGGCGGTGAGGCTTCTGGTGTTTTGGAGGATCTCGGTCATGGATCGTTCCCCCTCCTCGGTGCCTATGACCTTTCTCAGACTTGAGAGGATGGCGGAAAGGTCCGTTCCGGCGGTCTGGAGGGAATCCATGAGGCTGTCGAGATCAGTGCCGGCACGAGTGTGGGTGATAACCTCTCCCTTTTCGTAATATTCCCCGCTGTCGCCGGGGTTGATCCCCACGAACTTGTCGCCGAGGATTCCCTGGCTGCGGATGGAAATAACGGCCTCCCGGTCGATCCGGCGCCCCTCATCAATGAAGAGGGTTACCTTGGCCTTTCGTTCAGTGATGTCGATCCCTTTCACTCGGCCCACATTCACACCTACCATCCGCACCGGGGCGTTGACGCCGAGACCCGCCGCGTTGTCAAACACCGCGAAGAGCTCGTAACCGTCGCTATCTCCGATATTGGTTATCTGCATGGTCCCCCAGATGAAGATGAGGAACCCGGTGAGGACGAAAAGGCCAACGTATGTTTCGGACTTGAAGCGGGTCAAACGTTTCTCCCTTCCCGCGCCATTGGGCACGAGTGGAAAACTGGGAATATGAAATCTTTCTATTCTTCTATAAATACTACCCTTTGGTCAATAAAAAGACCACGATCAGGGAGTCAGGAAACGGGGAAGAAACCGCCTGACACGTGGACACGGTGAACCGGAGAGTAATGCGTAATAATGCCTATATGAATCGGGGAATCGGTGAATCGGGGCAGAAAGCGCTTTCCGTGTATCTAAAATAGGTACTGAGCGATTCCAACTCCGTTTCACCCCGTCTCCGTTTCTCCGTTTCATGATGGTACTTTCGTGCACTCTTCTCCCTCTCTCCCCCTCGTTCCGAAGGAACACGGGGCCGCGCCGCGGCCTATTCATCCCTGATCGGCCCCTCCGCCCTGCCGTGGATGAACTGCTGGACGTAGGGATTATCGCTGTCGCGGATCTCATCGACGGTGCCGGTGGCGATGAGCTTGCCCTTGTGGAGCATGGAGATCCGATCGGCTATCTTGTAGGCGCTTACCATGTCGTGGGTGATGGTGATGGAAGCGACGCACAGTTCCTCCCTGAGCTGGATGATGAGGTCGTTGATGGAATCGGCCCTGATGGGATCCAGGCCTGTGGTCGGTTCGTCGTAGAGCATGATCTCCGGTTCCATGGCGATGGCCCTGGCGAGGCCCACCCGCTTCCTCATGCCCCCTGAGAGCTCCGACGGCATCATATCCAGGGTTCCGGGCATGCCGACCATTCGCAGCTTCTCCTCGACGATCTCCCGGATCTGCGGCGGCTTCAGGTCCGAGTGCCGCATGAGCCCGAACCCCACATTCTCCCAAACCTTGAGGGAGTCGAAAAGGGCGGCATACTGAAACAGCATACCGAACTTCCGACGGATCGCGTCCATGTTCCTGAAACCGGCTGCGGTGATGAGTTCGCCGTCGATCTCGATTGTCCCTTCATCAGGTGTCAGAATGCCGATGATGCACTTGATGAGAACACTTTTCCCGACTCCGCTCTGGCCGATGACGACTACGCTTTCCCCCGGCCAGACATCGAGGTTGGTTCCGTCCAGGACGACTTTATTCCCGAAGGATTTCTTCAGGCCCCGTATCCGTATAGTCGGTTGGTCACTCATCAGAATAGGAGTGCGGTAAGAAAGTAGTTGGATATGAGGATGAGGATGGAAGCGCCCACCACCGCCTTGGTGGTTGCCCGACCAACACCCTCAGCGCCGCCTTCAGTGTAAAAGCCCATCTGGCACCCGATAAGGGCGATGATCATACCGAAAACAGCGGCCTTTATGATACCGACTGAAACGTCTGAAAACTCCAGGTACTGGAGCGTTCTGTTTATGTAGATGGTGCTGCTGGTCCCGAGGACGTTCACAGCGACGAAATACCCGCCAATGATGCCCAGAAGATCGGCGAATACCACGAGGAAGGGAAGCATGATGAAGGCGGCCACGAATCTGGGCACGACCAGATAGTGGATCGGATCGGTTGCCATGGTGATCAAGGCGTCGATCTGTTCCGTCACTCTCATGGTCCCGAGTTCCGCGGCCATGGAGGAACCAACCCGACCGGCTACCATGATGCTGGCGAGTACAGGGCCGAGTTCTCTCGTCATGGAAAGGGCGACCACCGTTCCCACCAGGCCTTCCGCGCCGAATCGTTTGAAGCCGCTGTATGTCTGCAGGGCCAGGACCGCTCCTGTGAAGATGGCGGTGATTATGACAACAGGCAGGGAACGGACGCCGATCTCCTCCATCTGTTGGATCGTGAGCCGTAGGGGAAAAGGGCGTTTGAATATACCGCGCAGAACTTTGGTAAGCAGGATAAGGCTCACCCCTGCCTCATCGAGATAAGACAGGGTCCTGGTACCTACCCAGTTGAGGCCGGAGATGATGCGCATGTGGGGAATGTACTACGGGGAGCGGTTATGAGTCTAGGGGCTAGGGTGTGGAGGGGAAGAGCCGAAGAAGCCGCATGAAACGGTGAATCGGCGAAACGGTGAATCGGGGAAAAACCACTGGATGCTTGCTCAATAATCACGTTTCAAGCGCCTTTCTCTCCGTTTCTCCGTTTCCGGACGGCAGCGGTTATTTCAAGGGCCGTCCGAATAAACGCGCGGTACGCGGTGGCTCAATGCGCAGTAGATCTCGTAGTTGATCGTATCGGCCCAGACGGCCACCTCCTCGGCCGAAATCGTGTCTTCACCCTGCGTGCCGATGAGCACGATCTCATCGCCGATGCTGACCTCCGGCAGGTCGGTCACATCCACCATAGTCATGTCCATGGTCACCCGCCCAACTACAGGAGCGCGCTTGCCTCCTATGAGGACCTGTCCCTTGTTGGTCAGGCACCGCAGGTACCCGTCAGCGTATCCGACTGAGATAGTGGCGATGCGGCTTAGGCGGGTGGTGACGAAATCGTGCCCGTAACTGATACCGGTGCCTTCGGGGACCTCCTTGACCTGGAGAACTCTGCATTTCCATGAGAGGGTGGGCTTAAGTTCATCGCTGGGTATGTTTCCGGAGGGGGATGAGCCGTAGAGCATGATGCCTGGACGTACACCGCAGCCTTCCGGGGTCTGGCCGGTCAGGATAGCGGCCGAATTGGATATATGATGGCAGACCTCTATCTCGGACTGCCTGAGCCTGAGTTGCAGCTCCTCAAACCGCTGGATCTGTTTTTGAGTGAACTCCCTGTCCCCCAGATCTGCGTTGGCAAAGTGGGTGAAGAAACACCGCAGGTCAAGGCCAGGCAGTTCCAGGACTTTAAGGATCTCCTCGTAAGCCGTTTCCCAGTAAAATCCCAGGCGCGTCATACCGGTGTCGATCTTAAGGTGAACCGGCACGGTGACCCCCTTGGCGAGGGCCGTTTCGGACACCCAGCGGGCCATTTCAGGATGCTGAAGGGTGATCTCGGTGTGCCACCTGAGAGCTGCGGGGATATCAGCCTCCACCATTCTGCCCAGGATGAGGATCCTGCCTTCGATCCCGCCTTCACGAAGTTCCCGGGCTTCTTCCACGGTGGCCACCCCCAGGATAGAGGCCCCTTCCTCGAGGAGGGTCCTGCTCACAGGGACAGCCCCGTGGCCGTAGGCGTTGGCCTTTACGACAGTGAGGATGGGCGGTTTCCCCTCCAGGTGTTTCCCGACGATGTGAAAATTGGATCTTAAAGCAGCGAGATCAATCTCGATCCAGCAGGTTCCATTATAGGTGTTCCTGCCAGGCATCAGAACTGCTCCCGAGTGGCGAGTGCCTCGAACCGCGTGTACTTGTCCAGCCAGGTCAGTTTTCTTGTTCCCACTGGACCGTTTCGCTGCTTCCCGATGATGATCTCCGCGATCCCTTTCTCCATGGTCTCTTTGTTGTAAACCTCGTCCCTGTAGATGAAGATGATAACGTCGGCGTCCTGCTCAATGGCCCCGGACTCCCGGAGGTCAGCCAGGATGGGTCTTTTGTCCGTACGGCTTTCGACACCGCGGTTTAGTTGGGACAGTGCTACGACCGGGACTCCAAGCTCCTTCGCCAGCGCCTTGAGGGAACGGGTGATCTCCGAGATCTCCTGTTCCCGATTGTCGCTGCGGCCGCGGCCTGCCATGAGCTGGAGATAGTCCACGATCACGAGGTCCAGACCCTTGTCGGCCTTGAGGCGCCTCGCTTTAGCCCGCATCTCCATGGAACTGATAGAAGGCGTATCGTCGATATAGATGGAGGAGTCGGCCAGTTTTCCGGCTGCGGTGCTCAGTTTGGGCCAATCGGTCTGTCCGAGGAATCCGCTGCGAAGCCGGTGGGCGTCGATGCGGGCCTCTGAACAGAGCATCCGCATGACCAGCTGCTCTTTAGCCATCTCGAGGCTGAACACGGCAACGGTCAACTTTTTCATCATTGACGCGTATTGGGCGACATTCAGGCAGAAGGCGGTTTTTCCCATGGAAGGGCGACCCGCGATGATAATGAGGTCGGATGGCTGGAATCCGGAAGTAAGTTCATCGATGTCGGCAAAGCCGGTAGGGACACCCGTTACGTGTTCCTTCTTTTCGTAGAGCAATTCTATGGTCTTGAAGCTGCTCTTGACGATCTCCTTCATGGAAAGGAAGCCGGAACGGATGCGCTCCTCGGAGATGGCGAAGATACGGCGTTCGGCATCATCAAGGAGCTGATCCACATCACCCGGAGCATCGAAGCAGTCCTGCACGATCTCGGTGGATGTTTCTATGAGGTTTCTAAGGACTGCCTTTTCTCTGACGATCTTGGCGTAGTTGGCGACACCGGCGGAAGTAGGAACTTCGTCGGCCAAGGTGGGTATGTAGTCGGGGCCCCCGGTCTGATCGAGGTTGCCTGCGGAGCGCAGGCGGTTAACCAGGGTTACGATATCGATAGGTTCACCCCGCTCGCTCAGTTCCAGCATGGTGCTGAATATGAGGCGGTGGGACGGCTGATAGAAGGCTGAGGGCTCGAGGATCTCCATGACCGTAAAAACGGTCTCGTTGTCCATCAGGATGGCTCCGAGGACGGCTCTCTCCGCCTCCAGGTTCTGCGGTGGGACCTTTCTGATTTCGGTGCCGTGACTAGACATAAAAGCAAGTAGTAGTAATATTAGTAGTAATAGTTAAAACCTCAGTCGCCTCAACTCCTGATACCGGTCCCACTATTACCATTAGCATTACTATTCCTTTTCCTGTTAATTGTACTCCTGCTCCTTCTATTACCATTACTATTACAGTGATAATTACTATTACTCCTCCTGCTTCTCTTCTTCCTCAGATTCTGAAGGAGTTTCCTCCTCCACAGGTGCTGCTTCCTCTGCCGGAATCTCCTCAGTGACCTCAGGTGCGGCCCCTTCGATCACGCCTTCGGCGTGACTGGGCCCAGCTTCCTCAGCGGGTGCTTTCTCTATGGCGCCCACCGGGATCTCGCCCTCCTCGGGCAGGACAGTTATCTTGACCACTGGTGTCACATCGTGGTGCAGTTTGACCTGGACGTCGAATTCGCCGAGGCTCTTGATCGGTTCCGGCAGAATGATATCCTTGCGGTCAATGGTCAGCCCCTTTTTCCCGAAGGCATCGGCGATATCCATGTTCGTGACCGATCCGAAGAGGCGTCCCTTTTCCCCGGTCTTGCGGCTGAAGATCAGCGACACACCAGCGATCTTGTCGGCCAGGCTCTGGGCGTCTTCGACGATCTTCGATCTCCGGACCTCAATGTCCCTGAGCTGATGCTTCTGGGCCTTGAGGTTCCTGGCGGTGGCCGGCAGCGCCAGGTTGCGGGGGATCAGGTAGTTCCTGGCATATCCGTTCTTTACATTGATAGTGTCGCCCATTTTCCCCAGGGTATCAATGTCCTCTAAAAGTATCACTTTCATTGTCTTGCTCCTTTTTTACGACGAAGGCGGCGATGGCTTTAACTCAAGGGGCCAGCGCCGTCTGAAATCTATCCAGGTATCGAAGAGCCCTCCCAGTGCTACCACTATTAATGTCCCCAGCGGTATCGATATGATCCCGAAGACCAGGATCATGACCCTGAAAAAGGGTGGCAGCGCCCACTTGGTGAACAGGTGGCCCGCTACTACGATCCCCTGGATCCCGTAAAGGGTCCCGAGAGGGATCAGGGAGTTCAATGCTACATCTCTTACCAGTCCGTCTGTGACAAGGACTGTGGATGCCAGTGCTACGAAAGCCCCTACGAAGGGAAAGGGCATACTCCACTGGGTCATCAGTGCCAGTCCTTCTTCACTCATGACCTTTGCCGCCAGCAGCCAACCCCTGATAAGCTGAGCGTAAAAAATGACCAGCAGGATCAGGGTGGAAAGCCATATCCCCACGAAAAGTCGCTGCCACAGGCCCATGATCCAATACATCTGCTGCTGCTGCTCGGGTTCCATCCCCGATGTGTGAGTGGCGCTGTCCATGAAAAGACCCATTTGCTGGACCGTTTCCCGGTAAAGCTGGTCGGGTGGTGTGCCTGTGATCAGGCCGTAAACACCGACTGCGGCCAGGGCCGTTAACGCAACGGCCCCCACAGCCATGACGACCGACCGGTAAAGAGGGGCCCTTGATCCGGCAGTCCATACGATACCAACGATCAGCGGCAGCGTTTCAAGAAGAAAGTACAGCCCCTGGCCCGTGCCCATCACGATGGAAGTGACGAGGGCGACGAAGGCCACCGCAACGGTACCTTCCAGGTATCCGCGTCGCGCCATCCCGTAAGCGAGGGGAAGGGGAGCCAGTATCCCGAGGGAGCCCCCAATGATGGGTTGAAAAGCCTGGACTGCTACCGGGATGAGGGCGAACCCCAAAAGGCGCAGCCAGAGGCCGGTGTCTATTCTCCGACTTTCCTCTTTCACCGGACTCCACCCTTTACCGTTGGATAGTAAAGGGTAACAATGCGATATTTCGGGACTTTTTGATCGCGGCTGTGAGTTTTCTCTGGTGTTTGGCACAGTTACCCGAGATCCTGCTGGGCAGGATCTTACCTCTTTCAGTTATATACCGTTTCAGGCCCCTGACGTTCTTGTAATCGATGTCCTTTACCTTATCGACACAGAAATGACAGACCTTTCGTCTCCTGCTGAATCTCCTTTTCATTTTTTCCGTCCTATCGTGTGGTCGACCCGCCGGATATCAGGTCCGGGCGAGGATCATGTTAGAATGGGATGTCCGAGTCGTCGAACTCAGGCGGTTCGCTGTCATTTTCCTGGCGCGGGCTTTCCTGACTGCGTCCGCCTATGAACTGGAAGTTCTCCCCGATGACCTCAATTTTGCTCCGCTTCTGACCTTCGTCGGTCTCCCAGCGCTGCTGCTGAAGCCGGCCCTCGATGAGAAGTGGGCGGCCTTTCTTCATATACTCGGCGATAATCTCAGCGGGCTTACCAAAGAAAACGATGTCGAAAAAGCTAGTTTCCTCATTCTCCTTGTATTTTCTGTTGACCGCGATGCTGAATTTGGCGACCGCTGTACCGCTGGGCGTGTAGCGCAGCTCGGGGTCCCTGGTAAGGTTACCCATAAGGATCACTCTGTTAAAGTTTGCCATGTCATCCGTCCTGAAGAGTAAGTGTGGGGTCCTCGAGGAGCTGAGGTTTAGCCTTGGCGGTCTCCTCGACGTCGCCTACCTTTATTGTCATGTAGCGAATATTTTGGTCAAGGATCCGAAGGTTTCTCTCCAGTTCCGACACCGTTTCCGCGCCGCCGGTATAAAGGAGATAGATGTAGTGGCCCCGGGAGTGGCCCTGGACCGGGTAAGCCAGTTTGCGCTGACCCCAGTGGTCAGATCTGGTTACCTCGCCGCCGTTCTCGCCGATGAGGGCGGAGTAGCGTTCAATGGTCCCCTGAACCTCCTCTTCCGTGAGGTCCGGGTGAAGAATGCAGATAGTTTCATAGCCTTTCAATGTGTTCTCCTTTCGGGCTACAGCCCCCTTCGGCGGGAAGGTCCGGCGGTGGGAGCAAGGAGTTGTCGATGCCCGGATATTCGGGCTCAAATATAAGAGGACATTATCTAGCATATATGAGGGAGGGGGGCAAGTGGGACGTCGACAACTCCAAGTGCTAAGTGCTCAGAGATAAGAGATAAGTAAATTCTAACCGCTGTGCTGTTGGTCTGGATTGTCACTTATCTCTTAGCACCTATCTCTTAGAACTGGTTTTCCTTATCTCTTCAGCACCTATCTCTTAGCACTTTCCCATACTTCTCCTTCGGAAGCCTGACAATGGAATCACAGGTCTGGCACCTCAGTGTGACCACAACACTTTCCCGGATGACGGTGAACTCGTCGCCGCCGCAAGGGTGAATCTTCTTCAGGCGCACAACGGTTGAAGAAGGGTGTCCGGGGTCAGAGGTCGGGTGTCGGGTCATGATTAACTCCAATTTCACATTTCAAATTCCAAATTTCAAAGGTTTTCCCTGCGCACCCCGTGGTAAATTAGCATTTCATCGCTTTTTCAGACACCACGCTTTTACCCATAAATGCGACTGGATTCCGGCTCCTCGTTTCCGTCGTCGCTTTTGGCTATGACGCGACAAGTCTCTTGGTCCGGAATGACAATCATGGAGGATATTACTTCGATACTTAGATACCTCGATACCTAGGTACAGCCTTCCCTCCTGCGTTCTGCGTTCTAAATAAAAAAGGGGCCAGCGCCGGCCTGCGGCGGGAGTTCCAAATTCCAGGTTTTTCTCCGTTTCCCCGATTCCCGCCTGTCACGCCAACGGCGTGATTTCCCCGTTTCCAATAAAAAACAGGGACCAGTCTTTCGACCAATCCCTGTTTTTTATTTTATTGTCCCTTTTTTATTTTATAAGTGGCGTAATGGTCATGAACAGCGGAGCCAACACCAGGGAAACGACCGACATGAGCTTGATGAGGATGTTCATGGCGGGGCCGGAGGTGTCCTTGAAAGGGTCACCGACCGTGTCGCCTACAACACCGGCGTGGTGGGCATCGGAGCCCTTCCCGCCGTGGTGGCCTTCCTCAATGTATTTCTTGGCGTTGTCCCAGGCGCCGCCGGCGTTTGACATGAACAGGGCCAGGAACACACCGCACAAAGTAGCGCCGGCCAGGGTGCCGCCCAGGGCTTCCTTGCCCAGGACGAACCCGACGATAACAGGAGTGAGGACGGCGAGGACGCCGGGGGCAACCATCTCCCTGAGGGCGGCGTCGGTGGAGATGCTTATGCACCTGGCCGAGTCGGGTTTGCCGGTCCCATCCATGATCCCGGGAATTTCACGGAACTGGCGGCGGATCTCCTCTACCATCTTGAAGGCTGCTTTACCCACGGAGGTCATGGTCATCGCAGCGACCAGGAACGGCACCATGCCGCCAATGAACATGCCGACAACGACCTTGGGTGTAGACAGGTCGATAACCGACAGCCCCACCGCCTTGGTGTAGGCGGCGAACATGGCGAGGGCCGTCAGGGCGGCGGAACCGATGGCAAACCCCTTGCCGATGGCAGCGGTGGTGTTGCCAAGGGCGTCCAGGCCGTCGGTGATCTTCCGTGTGTCGGGTCCAAGCCCGGCCATCTCGGAGATACCACCGGCGTTATCGGCGATGGGACCGTAGGCATCCACCGACATGGTGATTCCTACGGTGGCCAGCATGCCGACAGCAGCAATAGCAATGCCGTACAGGCTCATAGGCGCCGCTGCGTAGGCCGAGATGATGATAGCGGTGCTGATAATGAGGATGGGGATGGCGGTGGATTGGTAGCCCACGGCAAGGCCGGTGATAATGTTGGTGGCCGCACCGGTCTCACTGGCCTTAGCGATATCGCGGATCGGCTTGGCGGCCGTGTAGTACTCGGTGACCAGACCGATGAGGATCCCGGCCAGCGTGCCGGACAGGATCGCCCAGAAGACGCCGACGTGGATGCCGGTGCTCTTGACCAGAGCGAAGGCGCTGGCCAGCAGCAGGCCGGCGGCAATGAAGGTTGAGTACCTCAGGGCGGCCGCGGGAGACATCTTCTCGAGGACCTTGATGGAGAAGATCCCGATGGCGGAGCAGACGATGCCGGCCATGGCCAGCAGCAGTGGCAGGGCCATATATGTGCCGCGCATTTCGGGAACGATGGCTGCCGAGGTAGCGGCAAGAGCTATTGTGGCGATCATGGAACCCACATAGGATTCGAAAATGTCGGCTCCCATGCCGGCCACATCACCCACGTTGTCGCCCACTAGGTCGGCGATAACTCCGGGGTTCCTGGGGTCGTCCTCAGGGATGCCGGCCTCCACCTTACCTACGAGGTCGGCGCCGACGTCAGCGGTTTTCGTGAAGATACCGCCGCCCACGCGAGCGAAAAGGGCGATCGATGATGCGCCCATGGCAAATCCATTAATGTATTGTGCTGTCTCGGGCTTCCCGTACAGAAAGAACAGGATGCCGACACCGATGAGGCCGAGGCTGGCCACCGATACACCCATGACGGCGCCGCCGCTGAATGCAATCGACAGGGCTTTGGCCTGGCCGCTTTCCGTAGCGGCCTGGGAAGTTCTGACGTTGGCCCGGGTGGCAGCCTTCATCCCGAAATATCCCGCCAGAATGGAGCACAGCGCTCCGCCCAGGAAGGCCATTGCGGTCTGCGGCGCGAGCTTCCAGAACAGCAGAGTGAAAACGACGGCAATGAATCCGGCCAGGATGATATACTGGCGCTTCAGGTAGACCATGGCGCCATCGTGGATCATCTCCGACAACTCGGCCATGCGGTCGGTTCCGACGGGCTGCTTCTTGATGTATAAGAAGATCCCCAGGGCAAATAGCAGGCCCGCCGCACCGAAGAGCGGGGCAAGGTTTGTCCAGATCATATTCCCTCCTTGTTTTCACTGATTTTCAACGTTATGGGATCGATGATCCCTTCAAAAACCACTTTCTCTGCGAGCCGCACTGTCTGGTCTATAACCTTCTGGACCAGCGGCAGCTCATTTTCCGTAAAAGGCATGAGAACGTAATCGCTCTCAGCCATGCTCCCTTCTTCAGGCCTTCCGATACCAAGTCTTATTCGGGCGAAATCCCCGTGACCGAGGTTCTCCACGATTGATTCCATGCCCCTGTGGCCGGCTGTCCCGCCCCGCGGGCGGAACCGGACGGTTCCCAGCGGAAGGTCCAGATCATCCACAACGATGAGGACTCTGGAGGCCTCCACCTTTTCCCTTGCGGCGATAGGGCAGATGATCTCACCACTCCTGTTCATGTAAGCGAGGGGCTTGATCAGCATGATGCTCATACCCCGCCTCCTTCCCCTTCCGAGGAGGAGGTATTTGCCGTCTTCGCCCAATGGGATCTTCCAGCGAGCGGCCAGGGCATCGAGCGCCATAAAACCCATATTGTGTCGGGTATTCTGATATTCGGGACCGGGGTTTCCCAATCCAGCGATCAACCACATCCGGAAGGCTGCAAGGAGGTTTAGTCCTCCTCGGCTTTCTCCGCTTCGGCCTCTTTCTCCGGAGTCTCGCCTTCCACTTCCTCAACCTCTTCCCCTTCCACCTCTTCTTCGGGCTCAACCTCGACAGCAGGAGCTACAACGGTAAGAATGGTGAAGTTGACGTCGTAGGAAATAGTGATGCCGTCAGGGGCCACCATTTCCTCAACGTGAACCGTATCTCCGATCTCGAGTTCGCTGATATCGATGGTGATGGAATCCGGAATGATGCTCGGCAGACACACGATCTCCAGTTCCCTTCTCTTCATCTCCAGGATACCGCCTTCAAGCTTGACGCCTTTGGCTGTGCCTATGGTCGCGATGGGTACCATGACGGAGATCTCCTGGTCCATGGCGACTTCCAGGAGGTCCATGTGAAGGATGAGGTCCTTGAAAGGGTGCTTCTGCACCTCTTTGATCAGGACGTTCTTACTTGCGTCTTTCCCGCCACCCTTGACCTCCAGCTCCAGGACACTGGTCCTGGCACCCGCGGTCGACAGAAGCTTGTCGAGTTCGTAGCCGTCCAGGGAAAGGGAGACTCCGCTCTGGCCCTTGCCGTAAAGGACGGCCGGGATCCTGCCGGTCTGGCGCAGCTTCCTCGCCACGCCCTTGCCGGTGCTCTCTCTCGCCTCAGCCGTGAGCTTCAATGTTGACATTTAAGTGTTTCCTCCTTTTTATGCCGTCTCGTCAGACAAACAGTGAACTGACGGATTCGTTGTTGTGGATCCTGCGGATCGCTTCCGCGAGGAGTTCATCCACGCTCAGTTGGATTATCTTATCGCACTTCGAGGCTTCGTCACTGAGGGGGATAGTGTCGGTTACGATGATCTTCTCAGCCGGCGAATCGGCAAGACGCTGGATCGCCGAGCCGGAGAACACCGGGTGCGCCGCGCAGGCGAATATGGGTCCCGCTCCGGCCGATTTCAGCGATTCCAGCCCCTGAGTCAGAGTACCGCCAGTGTCGATCATGTCATCTACCACGATAGCCGCCTTGCCCTCGACATCACCGATGATGTTCATCACCTCGCTGACGTTGGGGCCGGTGCGGCGCTTGTCGATGATGGCGAGTCCCGCACCCAGTCTTTTTGCGAAAGCCCTTGCCCTTTCCACGCCTCCCGCATCGGGGGAAACGACTACGACCTCATCCAGGTTCAGCTTGGTCAGATAGGACAGCAGCACCGGCGCCGAGTACAGGTGGTCCACCGGGATATCGAAGAAGCCCTGGATCTGACCTGCATGGAGGTCCATGGTAAGGACTCTGGAAGCTCCAGCTACGGTGATCAGGTCGGCCACGAGTTTGGCGGTTATGGGAGCTCTCGGAGTGATCTTCCTGTCCTGCCGGGCGTAGCCGAAGTAGGGGATAATGGCCGTTATCCGCCAGGCCGACGCCCTCTTCAGAGCATCAATGAGGATCAGGAGTTCCATGAGGTTGGTGTTGCCTGGCCGGCAGGTTGACTGGATCACGAAAGTGTCCGCCCCACGGATATTCTCAGAGATTTCCACCATTATCTCTTCGTCGGAAAACTGTCTTACGACAGCGTTCCCTAAGGGTTCATCCAGGTGATTGCAGATTCGCTTGGCCAGTTCGGGATTGGCGTTGCCGGTAAACAACTTAATGTGGCTGTTCATTGTTATTCTGTTCTCACTTCGCTGCAGTCTGATTCATGTTGGCTGGGGCGGTAGGATTCGAACCTACAGATGCGGGAGCCAAAGTCCCGTGACTTACCGTTTGTCGACGCCCCAGTACGCATCTATGTAAATAACCTCGTAAAAGTTTTGACGAGGCTGCCAACCCCAGCCCAGGCTGCACGCTATTGACGCAGTGTACCTGATGGATTTTTCAAAGGTTCATCAGGCTTGATAGGGTCGCAAAACGCCCATTCGTGGTTTTTTGCTCCACGTAAAGCGAAAAGAATCATTTTCCCTTTCCTCACAGATCAATGACTTTAATTAACGGTCATTGATCTGGGCGCCCCACCCGGGGCGCGTTGATGACTTTTTACGAAGTCATCATTCTTCGTAACCAAACGCCTTTTCGGGGTCGTCGGAAGGCTCGATGACAGGGTTTTCCTCCGCACCCTTTTCTATCTCTTCCGGCTGATCGGGTGTGACTGGCCCAGTGTCTTCGACTGCGGCCTCCCCTTCACCAACTTCAGTGGCGGTTGCCCTGATGCCCTCGCCTTCGTCTGTGTCCACGGCGTTGTCTATGGCATTTCCTTCGGGTGCATCTGCTTCGGCATCGTCATCGAGACCCAGTTCGTCGCTATCGGCGGCTATTGTATCTCCTTCGGGGGATTCACTCCCGGGGGCATCGCCATCGAGGTCCAGTGCGTCGCTACCTGCGGCTATTGTATCTCCTTCGGGGGAACCACTTCCTGGTTCATCGCCTTGGAGGTCCATTTCGTCGCCACTGGCGTCCATGGTATTTCCGTCGTGGGCATCGCCTTCAGGATCCATCGAGCTGCTTCCGACTTCAGTGGAAATGTCTTCATGATATGATGGTGCAGGTGAAACGTGCACATTTTCCCTCTCGTAGACCTCCAGGACTGCATCCTCAATCATCTTTCGTGTCTCGCTGTTTAATGGGTGTGCTACGTCCCGGAAGGTGCCGTCTTTCCTCTTCTTGCTGGGCATTGCGATGAAATAACCCTTGTTGCCGCTGATAACCTTCAGGTCCCTGACAATGAAACAGTTTTCAAAGGTGATCGTGGCATAGGCTTTCAGCTTGTCTTCGTCCACCGGGAATACTTTAACATCTGTGATTTTCATCTAAGCACCTCCCTTTCCCCAGTTGCTTAAGTTGATGCCCGTTGTACTGCTCAAGCTCGGTAGCTTACGAGAAAATGGGTAACGCGATCTGTGTGATCTGTATTCCATTCTCACTCAAGCGTGCGACGGCTATCTCGGCCGTCCGTTTGTCCTCGAAAAGACCAAAAACAGCCGAACCGCTCCCTGACATTTGCGCTGCGCTTGCTCCTGCCTGTAAAAGGCTTTCCCTGCATCTGCCGATCTCGGGATGGCGTTTGGTCACTGCTTCCTCAAGGTCGTTCGTGAGGAGGCTTTGCCATTGGTCTGGAGGCAATGTTCCCCCCGCGGTCCTGTAAAGTGCGGAAAGCGTATATTTATCAGGTTCTTTTGTCAAACGGAAATTGGAATAGGCCCACCGGGTGGAGACGGAAAAACCCGGGAAAATTACTACGTATGCTGCATTGAGCAGGATGGGTGATGGTTCAACCCTTTCCCCCCGTCCAGTGATCAGCGAGGGGGATGGATGGAGAAAGAGGGGAACGTCCGAACCGATCTCCTGGCCCATTTCGGCCAATTCCTCACTCGTCAGGGAAAGCTTCCAGAGGGTGTCAAGACCCATCAGAACGGCCGCGGCATCACTGCTGCCCCCGCCCAACCCGGCGCCGTGGGGTATGGTTTTGTCAAGGTGGATCGATATCCCCTTTTCCTGGTTTCGGGGGTTTCCCATGATGAGGCGCGCCGCCAGATAGGCAAGATTGTCGGGGCCGGTGGGAAGGGTGGGGTCGGAGCAGGTCAGATGGATCCCCGGCTCATCTCTTTCGGAGAGGGTGATCCGGTCGTATATCGAGATTTTCTGAACAAGACTCTCGATATCGTGAAAACCATCTTCACGGCGCCTGAGGACCCGCAGGGTCAGGTTTACCTTTGCCGGTGCAAGAACGCGGATCACCGGGAAGCTTCCAGGTCGGTTACCGATACGGACTCGGGAAGATGGAGTTTAATTGCCGCCTCATCACCACCAAAAGGCTTGACTGAGTCCCATTCTCCTTTAAGAACACCTTCGGCCAGGGTGAGGATGAAATCCAGGGGCAGGTGATCGGATTTTCGGCGGGTGTGTACCGTAACCTCAAATTCCCTACCCCTGACTGTTATCTTCCTTAGACTGTGCCCGGGTCCCTTATCAAAGAGATAGGTAAACTGCAGCCCGGTATCTCTCGATACTGTCTGGAGGAGTTTCTCACCGGAATCCATGAGGTGGGCTTCGGCTACGGAAACGCCGTCGTCCCCGGGAAACACACCCATGATCAGGGCCGGGAGTAAGGTCGGATCCACCGGCAGGGGGAAGGGGAGGTGGGGGTTGATGGATCTGCCGGTCACAGTGCTCCGGTAGGCTCGTTTCTCGCCCGGGTAGAAGGCCAGTATTTCCCGGTTGTCGTTTGCCATGACAAGAAGGGTGCTCCCCAGGGTACCCGGGACCTCCAGACGAAATCGACCATCAGGGTAGGCGACAATGTAAACTCTTCCTTTAAAGCGTTGCTTGCTGTTTTTAAAGCTCAACTCCAGACTACCGGAGAGCCCTTTTTCGAACGCCGACTGCCTGGCATAGACCACTTCAAGAAGGGGCGCAGGATCGATTAAAGCCACCAGTTTTATCTGTCGCGGCGCACAAGCTGTCCCCAAGGCCATAGTGAGAATAATGACTGATAACCTCGCAAAAAGTCTCTTAGAGACAGTTCCCCAACGATATACTCTCATGGCGCTGTCTCGATCGCCCCCTTATCCTTGAGCTTTTCAAGTACGCGGGCGTTGTCGGGATCGGCCTTGAGCGTAAGCGACCAGAATTCGATGGCGAGGTCCACCTTCCCCATTTTGTCGTATGTGTCGCCGATGTGCTCCAAAACGGTGGGATCGCCTTTCATCTCCTTGCCTGCCCTGAGCAGCAGTTCCAGGGCTTCTTCGTAGAGCCCCATGCGGTAGTAAACCCACCCGAGGCTGTCGATAATGTAGGCGGTGTCTGGCCGGATATCGAGGGCTTTCTTTACGAGGACCAGGGACTCCTCCAGGTTGACGCCTCTCTCGGCCCATGAGTACCCAAGATAGTTCATAGCGTCGTAATGCTCGGGATCGATCTCGATAATCCGTTCGAGCACGTCCACCGCGTGATCAAATCGCTTGCTGCGATCAAGTGTAATGGCCAGTTGATAGAGGATAGCCGTGTCGTTCGGGGTTTTTGTGAGGCCATGCCGCAGGATCTCTTCGGCTTCGGAATAAAGCTCCTTTCTCATGAGAAGCTGGGCCAGATACGTGCGGATGTTGGTGCGGTCCGGCTCCAGAGCGAGAGCGGTTCGGGCGCTCTCAATGGCCATATCCAGCTCGTCCTTCATGTCGTAAACGACAGAGAGGTTCAGGTGCGGCTCGTACCTGTTGGGAGCCATCTGGGCGGCATCCTGGAAGGTTGCGATGGACTCGGAGTACATCTCGAGCTGTCGCTGCAGCATTCCGATCTGCAGGACCATGTCAAAATTATCAGGCACTATCCGGCGGACCCTTGCAAATAACTCCAGAGCACGATCGTACTTTCCGTCGTGGGCCTCAATAAGACCCATGAGGAGCAGTGCTCCATGATTCTCCGGATCTTCCTCCAGGACGATATTGGTATGCTGCCTGGCCTCGTCGTAACGTTTTTCCCTGATGAGGATCCTGGCGAGAAACTCCCTCACTGGCGTCTCCCCGGGATCCCTTTCAAGATAGCCCATGTAAAACCGTATGGCTTCTTCTGTCTGGCCCTCCCTTTCCAGCTGCCCTCCCAGTTCTCCCACCCCTTTCAAAAAGGAGGGGTTTAGTTCGATTGCTTTCGCGAATGAGTCAAGCGCTGCTTCAAGGTCTCCGGAGCGCATGCGCAGCCGGGCGATATAATAATGAGCTATGGCCTTGTGCTCCTCCGAATCCAAGAGTTTCTCAAGTGACGTGATAGCCCGCTCGATGTCGCCCATTCTCTCAAAGGCATCCGCGAGAAGAAAGATGAGGTTGGTCTGTTCAGGTGTAAGCTCCAGGGCGATCTTGAGGTGGTTCATCGCTTCGATGGGCCGATCCGTATCCAGATAGACCTGTCCCAGCAGTACGTGCGCCTCCGCCCACTGCGGGTCGAGCAGAAGGATCTTTTTCGCAGTCTGCTCCGCCTCGGACTTTTTCCCCTCGCCCATGTATATCCGCATCAGCTGATCCAGTATCTCGGGTGAACTTGAATCGAGCTTTGAGGCCATTTCAAGAAAACCGATAGCTTCCTGATCCCGTCCCTCGTTCGCCAACATGAGGCCGTACATGTAAGAGGCGTAGGCTTCTGCCTGGGCGTCCTTGAAAGCGGGGGCAGCAGTGTTCTTAACAGCGGGATGCCCTTCAGGCAGCGTCTGTTGTTTTCTTTCAGGGGGCGTGGTGCAGCCGAGGGATAAGAGCAGGGCTACTATTGATAACCTCGCAAAAAGTCTCTTCAAGCCATTTGGCGATTCCATCAATAGCGTTCCATCGGTCGTGGTTTTTGGACGGGTAAGCATTTTCGGGTATCCTCCGGATATGTTGGCGGATATGTTGGCGGATATTTTGGCAGATGCTTTGGCTAGGAGCCTGATGAGGTTCTCTGACAGGTTCCTTGTGCTCTTAGCTCCGATCTCAGTGCCTTTGTGGAATAGACATTTATTCCCAAGGGGTCCACAATTGCCCTTTCCCGCTGCCTGTAGCCCAGAGCGGCGATCATGGCGGCATTGTCCGTACAGAGCTGCGGCGGCGGGAAGTGTACTTCGAACCCCTCCTCGACTGCTGCTGCTGTGGCCCTCTCACGGAGCAGAGCGTTTCGGGCGACCCCGCCCACGACGATCAGGTTGGAGTTTCCGGTATATCTGAGGGCCTTGAGGCACCTTTCGATCAGGGTGTCGACTACGGCCTGCTGATAGGATGCAGCAAGATCAGCTATGGAAAGGGGCAGGTGCCTGCCCTCGGTCGTCCGGTCAAAATAACCCTCGCGCCTCAGCCAGGTAAAGAGGGAAGTTTTAAGCCCGCTGAAACTGAAATCCATGGTGTTCTTTCCGGAAAGGGGTCGGGGAAGTTCGAGGGCTGAAGAATTTCCACCCGATGCGGCTCTCTCAATAGCGGGACCGCCCGGATATCCCAGGCCGAGCATTTTGGCTGCCTTGTCCAGAGCCTCGCCAGCAGCGTCGTCCAGGGTCGTACCCAGGACCCTTGGAGAATCGTCAGCCTCCAGTTGATAAAGAGTCGTGTGACCTCCGGATGACACAAGGGAAACGGCTGGAAGGGGAGTGCCTCCGGCCAGATCCAGGGTCATCAAGTGCCCCTGGATGTGGTCAACAGGGATCAGTGGCAGGCCCGTGGCGTAGCTCAACCCCTTGGCGTACGAAAGGCCGACCAGAAGGGATCCGACCAGCCCGGGCCCTGCGGTGACCGATATCAGCCCTATTTCCTCGAAGGGTGCGGCGGAAGCCTTTATGGCGCGACCGACAACGGAATCAATCACCTCAAGATGCCTTCTGGAAGCCATTTCCGGGACTATTCCCCCGTAGGGGGAGTGCAGGTCGTCCTGATTCTGGACGATCGAAGAAAGCACCCGGTTGCCGTTCTGGACAACAGCCGCGGCGGTGTCGTCGCAGGATGTTTCAATTCCCAGCGTTAACATAGGCAATAAGGCTCTCTAAGGATATCCACTGGATATTTCTCTCGCCGGCTTTTCTCGCCATTCTTTCCAGAGCTCGGGCTGTCTCGATATTGGCATGACCGATCCCGATAGCCCATCCCTTTTTCTCGGCCAGGTCCAGGAGTTCCTCGGCTTTGGCGTCGATGGCGGAAGGGGTCGATACGTTGTCGAGAAACACATCGCGCCTGGCGGACGGTATCCCCCTTTCCCTGGCCAGTTCCAGGGCGATCGTTTCGGGAGTGGTCCGGCTGTCGATAAAAAAGAGTTCTCTTTCGCTGATGAGATCCAGTACTGTCTCCATGACTCTGGGATCGGCGGTCGCTCCGGAGCCCATGTGGTTGTTGATGCCCACGATCATGGGGATCGAGGCGAGATCCTTTTCGAGAACCTCTATTATTTCCTCCCTGCTGTGGGAAAGGAGGATGGCTCCCGGTCCGGGATCGATTCCGGGATAACCTATTGGCTCCATGGGCAGGTGCAGGAGGATCGTCTTGCCGTGCTCTGCGGCCTCTGAGGCAAGGTCCCTGGAAAAGGGTCGTCCGGGAAGGACGGAAATGGCGACAGGATGATCCATCTCGATAAAAGGCCTGGCTGCCTGGTGACTATGTCCGACGTCGTCAATTATAATAGCCACTACCTTCATCTTCAGAGGCTGGAAAGGGATCGTGACCTTATCGACAACAGGTGGTTTACGGGGTTCGTCAACTATCTGGTTGAACAGGATAAGCCCTGCTGTGATCACGATCACGGCAACAACCGGAACCAGCAGCCAGAGCAGGTTCCGGTTGTTTTTCTTTCCCTTGATATTTTTTTTCCGGGTCTTGCGCCGCCCGGATTTGGAAGCGGCGGCCAGTTTTCTACTCCTTGACCTGGGTTTCAGCCGCGCTGTGCAGATCCTTGAACAGGTCCAGACCCTTGAGGAGGTCGACGGCCCTCATGAGCTGATCGTCCTCGGCGGGATCTTCGGGAATGAAGTCCATGGAGGGTGCTTCCTTGTTCTCCTTTTCACTCTCATTCTCGTCTTCTTTCACCTGGTCGTTCTCCAGGTGTCCGGTCAGGTCCTTTTCTCTCACGTGGCCTCTGGGTGTGCCGCTCAGGTTCCGGACGACGATGTCCGGTTCGATCCCCGTAGCTTGGATGGACCTGCCGGAAGGGGTGAAGTACCGGGCGGTGGTTACCCTCATGCCTGATCCGTCACCCAGTCGATAAATGGTCTGGACCGACCCTTTGCCGAAGGTGGTCGTGCCGATGAGGATGGCTTTCTTGTAATCCTGAAGCGCGCCGGCTACGATCTCGGACGCGCTGGCAGAACCGCCGTTAACCAGGACGACCATGGGGTAATCGGGTTCCGTACCCTTGCTCTTGGCGTTGTAGGCGTAATTCTGGTTCTGCAGGCGGCCCTTGGTCGTGACGATGGGTCCGGAATGGACGAAACGATCGGCAACCTCGATGGCCGATACCAGAAGACCGCCGGGGTTGTTCCTGAGGTCCAGAACCAGGCCCTTGAAGGCATCTCCTTTTTCCTCGCGGATCTTTTGCAGAGCCTCTCCAAACTCAGTGGAGGTCTTCTTCTGGAACTGGGCGATCCTCACGTAACCGATACTTGGGTCGATATCCTTGACCTTGACGCTGAAGAGGGGAATGACATCCCGGGTGAGGGTGAACTCTATCGGTGCCGGTTCACCCTTTCTGCCGATGCTGATCGTCACCTTGGTGCCCTTCGGGCCTCTCATGAGCTTTACCGCTTCCATGAGGCTCATGTTCTTGGTGGTGGTATCCTCGATCTTCACGATCTTGTCGCCGGCCAGGATGCCGGCACGAAACGCGGGTGTGTCGTCAATGGGGGCGATGACAGTCAGTATCCCGTCCCTGATCCCAATGGTGATGCCTATTCCCTGGAACTCACCCTGGGTGTCTATCTGCATCTCCTTGTACATGTCGGGGGTCATAAAGGAGCTATGGGGGTCGAGGGATGTGAGCATACCTCTGATGGCGCCGCGCACGAGTTCCAGTGATTCAGGTTCTTCGACGTAGTTTTTCTGTACGATGGAAAGTGCTTCCGAGAACAGGCGGATCTGGTCATAGGTCTGGCTGTTGTAGGCCTGGGCGTCGCTGATGGGACTCCGATTATCTGTCGTCACCCCCACCAGGATAAGGAGCGCTACCAGCACCCCGGTCCTTAGATACCTGACAGGTTTCATTAAATGTTCCTCCTTTGACGAGATGGATGCCATCATCCACTCTCTTTGTCAGGACTTACCGGTATGGCCCCGGGTATTGAAAGCCGATCCAGTCACTTTCATCTGGCCGGTTGCGTCGTTTCCAAAAGTCTGGCGCTGTCCTGATGCTGTATGCCGGCTGAAATATAATCATCTATTTATAGGGTCGCAAATAGCCATTCGCGGCTTTTTGCTCCACGGGAAGCGAAAAATGTCATTTCCGCTTCCCTCACAGATCAATGACTTTAATTAACGGTCATTGATCCGGGTGCTCCAAACATTTATAGGGTCGCAAATAGCCATTCGCGGCTTTTTGCTCCATGGAAAGCGAAAAGTGGGATTTTCGCTTTCCTCACAAATCAATGACTTAAATTGCTGGTCATTAATTGCTGGTCATTGATTTGGGCGCCCATTACAGGGCGCATTGATGACTTTTTGCGAAGTCATCAACCTTTGAACCATGGGGAAGGGTCCACTGGTTTTCCGCGATGCCTTATCTCGAAATAGAGGGCAGATCCTTCCAGTGAACCGCTGTCCCCGACAAGGCCGATGACCTTGTCCGCCTCGACTTCGTCACCCACCGTGACCTTCAGTTCCGACAGGTGCCCGTACAGGGTGTAGTACCCTCCTCCGTGGTCAACGATAATGATTCGGCCATAACCGCTGAACCAGTCGGCAAAGATGACATCTCCGCCATAGACAGATCTGATGGGGGTGCCTTCCGCCGATTGAAACGTTACTCCGTTTGAGATGGTGTATGTGTTGAATCTGCCGGTCCGGTTCCTCCCGAAGGATTTTACCACCTTCCCTGATACTGGTCTTCTCAGAGAGCCCTTCAAGGTCGGGAAAGCCGATTCGCCGGTTTTCGCCTGAAGTTGAAGAGCTTCAAGCAATTTTTTCAGGTGGGACGCCGATGACACCAGTTCCTTGAGCCAGGTGGCGTTTTTTTCCTTTTTGTCCCTGGTTGCGGCGAGTATCAGATCCTTGTCACGCTTCTTGCGCGCCAGGATCGCGAGGTTCTCCTCCTGGTCACGCCGGGTTGATATGAGCTGAGTCTTGGCGGACCTTAGAGCCCCAACCTGTCTCTGTTCCCTGCGGTAAAGTTCAGTGGAAAGATTGAAGAGCTCGGAATCGGTTTCGGCCAGTAGCCTCAGGTAGTAAGACCGCCGTTGAAGGTCCTCGATCCCGGCGGAGTTCAACATGACCTTTAGATAACTCAGGTGGCCTGCTTTGTAAAGAGCGGTAGACCGCAGGGCAAGCCAACCTGCTGTCCTCTCCCTCTGACGTCTGATTTCCCTCAGGTTGCTCTCGGAGACCGATATTTTCTCCTTGAGGTCGCGTTCCTGACCGTTCAGGTTCCTGACTTTCGCACGGATCCTGGAGATCTCTCTGTCAAGCGCCTCAATTGAGCCGAGTATAGATCTTTCCCGCTTTTCGCTATTCCTTATCCTTTCCTGGGCTGTCCCCATGCGTTTCTGGATGCCCTCGAGTTTTTCCTGGGTACCGCCTATGGTCTCGGAGGGGTCCTCACCCCTGGCTACGGGCGCCAGGACAATGAATAGCACCAGAAACAACCGGAGAAAAGCGCCCGTCATCGTGAGTGTTTTCCCACCGACGCCAGACTACCCAGCCCGCCTAGGACCATCCCTCCCAGCAGGATGGCACCGATGGCCGAATGCGGTAGGAAGGCAAGCGCTTCAATGTTGAGCATCTTGAGAAGCGGCTGGTCCGAACGGCCGGCAAGCAGTGCGTGAACACCGCCGAGCAGACCCAGTGACAGGGCAGCTCCGGCCATGCCCTGGATCACTCCCTCCACCAGGAAGGGCAGACGTATGAAACTCTCTGTAGCACCCACGAAGCGCATGATCTCCAGTTCATCTTTTCTGGCCATGACGGTGATCTTGATTGTATTGGATATGATAAATACGGCTGCAAGGGAAAGTGTCAATCCCAGGACGACCGCACCGAAATCAAGAACGTAAAAAAGTCTGTCGAGCCTGTCGAGCCAGTCCTGTCCATACTGGATGTCCTGGACCAGGGGATCGTCCCCGATGGCGCCCAGTATGGTTTTGACGCCATCCAGGTTGCGGTACGGATCCCTGGGAGTTATCCGCAGGCTGGCCGGCAGGGGATTGCGGTCCAGACCGTCGATAAGGAACCGGTCATTGCCGAGCATGACGCCGAACTCCTCCAGTGCCTTACTCTTTGAGGTATAGGTCACCGAGTGGACCTCAGACAGGGATGAGAGGCGGTCCTGGAAGGCCAGGATGTCCTCCTCCTGAAAACCGTCCCTCAGGTATATAGTGACCCTGACCTGGGTCTTCCATGTCTCGAAAACTCCCTGCAGGTTGTGGGTCATGAAAAGGTATCCGCCTACAAGGAAGAGGCAGATGGATATGATACCAATGGTAATGGAGCTGGTAAGCCAGTTTTGGCGAAGGTTCTTGATCGCGCGTTCTATGGAGGAAAATAAGCGATTCACGGGCTTCCCCCCGTAACGAGTCGTCCGGCCTCGAGGCGAATCACACGCCGCCCCATGGTTCGGACGATCTCAAGGTTGTGGGTGGCGACGATAACAGTTGTACCTCTGGCGTTGACATCCGCGAAAACATCCATAATCCGCTGAGATGCCTCGGCATCCAGACCTCCGGTGGGCTCATCGGCGAGGAGGATGATGGGTTCGTTAACCAGGGCTCTTGCGATGGCTACACGTTGCTGCTCGCCGCCGGACAGGGTAAGGGGGTTTGCCCTCATTTTGTGATGGATCCCAAGCCTTTTCAGCATCAGCCAGACACGGCGGCTGATTTCCCTTCTCGGCATTCCCAGAACCTCCAGCGCCAGGGCTACATTCTCGAATACGTTCCGGTTGGGGAGGAGTTTGAAGTCCTGGAAAACGATCCCTATCTCGCGTCTGAGAGTGTGTATGCGAGACACAGGCAGGCGGGCGATATTACGTCCGTGAACAAGTATCTGGCCAGTGGTTGGCTGTTCCTCAGCGAAAAGCAGTTTTAAAAGGGTGCTTTTACCTGCTCCGCTGGAACCGGTGATGAAGACGAAATCGCCTTTGGGAACGTGAAGGTTCAGATCCTGCAGGGCAGGAACGTCCTTCTGGTACAGTTTGTTGACGTGAAAGAGTTGGATCATGGAATATTCCGATAAACTATATCCAGTAAGGCCGTTGGCGTGATGATGAGATTCTCCGAAAAGCTCCTGGATTGCTCATCAATCCTTGTCGATCTCGGATGCCAGATATTCGAGGATCACCTGGTCGAGGTTTTTTTCCGTAGACAGATCTGTCGGGCCTTCGGCCGCTGTTTCGGGCGGGATCTCCAACGGAGGTTTAGGTGCCGATGGCGGTCCCGCATTTCCCTCTGCCTGGGGCGATTGGGGTGGCATCTGAACATAGGCCTGGTCGGGCGTTGGTGCGGGCGCCTGGGGGAAAGGCTGCTCCGGTTGTGGAATGGCTGGATCTTTCTTCTGCTCAGTAACCGGAGCACCTGTTAAAATTGCCTTGATCATGGCCCGGTGCTGATATTCCAGTAGGTCCCTTAAATGGGACATCAGGTCGTCAGTTCCGAGAAGATGCGCATAGCTGGTCTTCTTTGATGCCAGTATCCTGCCGCCCCGATAGATCAGGCTGACAATAACGGGGTTATCGGTGCCCCCGTCCTCGGTCTGGACGTGGTAGATGACTCCCTCGTGCTTTATGTCGGTGTTATATCCTGTCAGCATGGTCGATCACTCAGGGTTTCACTCTTTCCCGGCGGTTAGTTCAATTACAAACACTCTATTATATACTCACGGCAGATCACATCAAGTCCTTATCCGAAAAACTATATCTAGGAGTCTGTCGGAAAACCCCGGCAGACTCCCAGGTCGGAACCGGTCCGAAGCAGTTCGTCCAGAAAACACGATGCTACGGGAGACAGAGTCCTCTGCCGGTGGCGGACAACGTAAAGGCCGCGTTTGATGTCGATTTCCCTGACCGGTATCTCTACCAGCGTTCCGTCAGCTATTTCTCTTGCCACAGTGCTGAGGGAAAGAAAGGCTCCGCCCAGGCCGGCGAGTACTCCCTCAGTCACGGCCCTCGTGCTTCCCAGGGTGGCTGCCCAGTTGAGTGATTCCGGGTCGATCCTGTGTTGCCACAGGGCATTTTCCAGAGCTAGTTGTGTCCCTGACCCCGCTTCCCGCTTTATCAAAGGTATATCAGTCAGCTCGACAGGGTCCAGAATCCCGGCAGCATCTCCGTGTAAAAAGCCGGCGGCAGTCACCAGAACGATGCTATCCTCACACAGGAGGCTGCTCTCAAGGGCGGGATGGGTTCCGCGGCTTCCCGTGACGCCAACGGCAATGTCCCCGTTTTCGACCCGGCCCAGGACCGTGGCTGAATCGTTCACCGTAAGGGTCACCTCAACTTCCGGGTAGCGGTGGTGAAAGTCAACGAGCCACCTGGGAAGAAGATATTCCCCGGGAACAGTACTGGCATCCACCTGGATGGAGCCTTTGATATGCCCTTTAAAGGCTTCCACCGCTTCAAGAGATTCTTCGTAAAGAGCGAGGATCTTTCGGGCGTAATCGACGAGGAGGGTTCCGGTGGGCGTGAGGTTCACGCTCCTGGAGCCGCGGTCAAAGAGGCGTACCCCGAGGCTGGTCTCCAGATTCCTTATGTGCGTGCTGAGAGTCGGCTGGGTCAGGCCGACCTCCTCGGATGCCCGGGAGAAACCGCCGTACCTGGCTACAGCTTCGAAGGCCCTTAGTTGTCGTAGATCGAAGGACATGTCAATCACCGTTAGCGATCAAACTGCTGAAGACATCCACCGCTTCGGTGGCGTCACGAGCGTATCCCTGGGCGCCGATCTCATCGGCGTAATCCTGTGTCACAGCGGCTCCACCGACTACGACCGGCAATGTCAGGCCGGCTTCCCTCAAAACATCGACGGCCTCCTTCATCCTGACCATGGTCGTTGTCATAAGGGCTGAAAGACCGATGGCGCTGGTCTCGCCTCTGGCGGCCTCCCGGGCGATCTCATCCGCAGGGATGTTCTTGCCGAGGTCGATCACCTCGTACCCGTGATTTTCTAAAAGGGTAATGACTATGTTCTTGCCGATGTCGTGGATATCACCCTCTACGGTAGCCATCAGTATCCTGCCTTTTGAGGGTACATCCATCCCTTTCATGGCCTCTTTGAGCGGCTCAAAAGCAGCTTTCATGGCGCGGGCGGACATCATCACCTGGGGCAGGAAATACTCGTTCCTGGCGAACCGCTCGCCCACTTCGGACATGGCCGGTATCAGGACTTTTTCGCCAAGCGCCATGGGTTCTATACCCTGACGCAGCAGATCCCCGGCCAGTTCCCTGGCCCGATCCGGATGACCTTGAATGACAGCCAGTTTAAGCGCTTCCTCGTCTCCCATGTCCCTGGCCGATGAGGGATCCTCCAGGTCACACGATCCGGAGTACAAAGCGATGTATCCTGAAGCTTGCCGGTCCTGGTTGAGTATGACTCTGGAGGAAGCCAGAATCCCCATGGAGGTTTCATGAAATGGATTGACGATAGCCGCGGAAAGCCCTGACCTGGCAGCCATGGCCAGGAAAGCAGCGTTGAGATATTCCCTGGCCGGAAGCCCGAAGGAGATGTTGCTGACGCCCAACACAGTATTGAGGTTCAGTTCGCTTCGGACGAGGGAGAGGGCATTTAAAGTCGCTACGACCTTATCCTGCTCCGCTCCCGCGGACAGGGTGAGACAGTCGATGAGAATATCCTGGTCGGGGATACCGGCCCGCCGTGCCGCCTCCAGGATGCGTCTGGCGATGGCAAGGCGTCCCTGGGCCGTGGGTGGGATGCCTTCGTTATCCAGTGTCAGGCCGAGCACAGCCGCTCCGTATCGCTTCGCGAGGGGCAGGACCTTTTCCAGGCTCTCTTTTTCCCCGGTGACCGAGTTGATTAGAACCTTTCCGTCAGCGGCCCTGAGGCCGGCCTCGATGACTTCCGGTCGAGGTGAATCGATACTCAAAGGGACGGACACCGCCTGCTGTACCGCGAGCACTGCCTCCACCATGGCTCGTTCTTCGTCGATCCCAGGTACCCCGACGTTTACGTCCAGCATCTGGGCTCCTGCCTCCACCTGGCGCGTGGCCTCCTCCCGGTAGGGGTCGAACTTCCCATCCCGAACGGATCCGGCAAGGGATTTACGGCCGGTAGGATTGAGGCGTTCTCCCACCGCACGGAGGGGGCTGGCGCCACCCACGAAGAGGACGGAACCCCGGCTTGAAAGTCTAGTGGCTCCAGGGTCTGTGAGGATACGGTCAGAGCGCTTTCCCGCCGTGTCGAGTGCCTCTCTCATCCTGGAGATGTGGTCGGGCGTGGTGCCGCAACACCCACCAATGATAGCGGTCCCGATCCCGAGAAACTCTGAAATGGGTTCGGCCATCTCCTCGGGCGAAGCCGGGAAAACAGTTCTGTCACCTTCCAGGCGGGGCATTCCCGCATTGGGCATGGCAATGAGGGGAAGGTCGGTCACGGAGGACATCCGTCTTAAAACCTCGAGGATCCCGTCCGGTCCCAGGCCGCAGTTGGACCCGATCACATCCACCCCTGCAGCCTCCAGTGTGACAGCCGATGCTTCCGGAGAACTGCCGAGAAGGGTCAAGCCGGACGGTTCGAAGGTCATGTGGGCCAGGATCGGGATATCGGAGATCGCTCTGATCGCGATAACCGCTGCCCTGATCTCCTTGATGTCGGAGAAGGTCTCCAGGAGGATGAGATCGGCTCGGCCGTCGACAAGAGCCCCCGCCTGCCGGGTAAATATATCCACAGCTTCTTCGAAGGTCATGTCACCCACCGGTGCGACGAAACGGCCTGTGGGCCCAATGCTCCCTCCGACCAGGGCTTTACCATCGGCTGCCTCGATGGCGATCTTGACGGCTGCCCGGTTAAGCTCTTCGGTGCGGTCATCGAGTCCGTAGGATGACAGTTTGCTCGAATTCCCGCCGAAAGTGTTGGTCTCTATGATATCTGCACCCGCCTGGATATAGGCCCTGTGAATGGACCGGATCGTATCAGGATCCTGCACGTTCATGAGCTCCGGACAGGTGCCGGCGGCGATCCCCGCTTCCTGAAGCAAGGTCCCCATGGCCCCGTCACACAGGAGGGTGCGCTCTTTTATAAGCTCTGAAAAACGCGTCACTGAATACACTCCCATACTTCAATTACGGATTGCGAATTACTGATTGCGAATAAAAGAAAAGCATGTTTCCCTGCTCTGAATCCGTAATGCGCAATACTCAATCCGCAATTTTCTGTCCTGACCTATTGAAAACACCTATAGGTATATAAGAAATAAGAGAAAGGCAAGTGTTATCAAAGCGCTTCGCGCCTTGATAAATTCAAAATTCAAAATTCAAAAGGGATCCAATATCCAAGATCCAATATGAAGATCAGTGATTAGTGACTTGTGCTTAGTGATTGGTAAAATTCCTATCACGCTCTACGAACAAATCAAAAACGGTTTTTGACAGGATTTACCTGATCTACAGGATAGAACAGGAAATAGAGATTAGATAACCCCTGACAGTTAAACTCTAAATACGGGCTCGGGCTCGGATTCGGGTTCGGGTTCGGGCGCGGGCTCGTGTTCGGGCTCGGGTTCGGGTTCGGGCTCGGGTTCGG
>Ga0209976_10000180_pt1 | contig 45651 bp, 63 predicted proteins | sample SumtaG_FD_182806 | JGI IMG/M metagenome (GOLD analysis project Ga0209976, IMG submission 182806) | Deep subsurface microbial communities from Indian Ocean to uncover new lineages of life (NeLLi) - Sumatra_00157 metaG (SPAdes) (version 2) | ecosystem: Environmental > Aquatic > Marine > Oceanic >... | reverse complement strand
CTTCTTGAATGGCTTGTTGTAAAGATTCTTTTTCACCCTCAATCAAGCTAGCTTCGAGTTTAGGAACCCAATCAAGCAACTCTTGATTAATGTCATGGCCTACAAGACAAGAATAACGATGCTCATGTATATCACCATTATGGTCGGTATGTTGCTCAAATACGGCTAACCGACCATTACCTCTGTTACGCCATTTAATAATTTGACTTGATACTATTGGCATTTTATTGTACTACATAAAAACCGACTGGGTTAGTAGTCGCTTGTTTTAGAATATCATATTTATTTGGTCCGGCTAGCTGGATAACATTCTCAGCTGCGGAAAGGGCTATCTTAGGTACTACAGGAGTAGACACACCATTTAAAATAACATTGACAGTTATTTCTTCACTACTAATAAGTCCATCGTGTGCGATACTTACAAATCTATCATCAGGAATGTATAGACGTTCAGTTTTAGCATCTGTAGTTGGTTCTATAATTGTTTGCATACTATCTCCTCAAAAAGAGGGTCATCCGAAGATGACCCAATCCAACCACCAACTACCGAGGAATTTTGGTGTATTCGCCAGTCTTCTTCTCTGGTTCTAAATACTCAATGACTATATAGTATTTACCAACAGCAGTTTGTGCACCTACTATTGTAATACCAAGCCATACAGTAACACCAGTATCAGTTTCAGATTGACCAGTAAATGTACCTGTTTTACCTGTTGCAGCATCCATATCAGCAGCAGACATAATCTCAGAACCACCAGAAGCAGTACCAAGAGTAGCTACGCCTGACGTGGCCATATCTCCAACAGTATTAACATGAACATAAGCGTCTGTAATAATAGAATTAGGTGGAAGGTCACACAACTGGTGGTCTCCATCTCCTAAAGGTAAATTATTATCATCCGTACCTTCTTCCAAAAAGATTGCAAAATAACTTGTACTTTTCTTTTGGAAGGCTTCATTTTGAAGTCTTAAGTCTGTATCAGCCATGATTACTGTACCTCCACATCAACAGCAATAACACCATAGTCAATTGCAGCGACTTTGGCTTGCTTATATGTTTCGTTTTCAGCAGACAACTTACACTTACGAGTTTCCATCCAGAACTCAACAGCTGATTCAGATTTAATACCAAAATCTTGAGACTCTTGATATTTATAATCTGGCTGTTTACCGAATGCAATTTGAAGTGCACTTCGACCCATGATAAGACCACGTGAATGTAGATTAGTTCCAGCATAATCAAACCCTGTTTGACCTGTCCAAGGATCAGAAGTTGGGTCAGTACCATTATACTGTCTTAAACCACAAATCTCAATCTCAGAAGCATTTAAAGTCCAACCAGTAGCTGCACCATCTGTTTGACCAAAGAAGTGATTTGCTTCAACAATCATCAAAGCACCAATTTGTCCAAACACACCTGAAATATTACGATTGTTCTGACCACGAATGTCAGAATCTTTCATAATAGTTTGATAACCATCAGTATCTTTACGTAGCATAGAAGCCATAGCTGAATCGATTACGAAAACCCATTTTGACATCATACCATACTTGCCATCTTTTCCTTTATACATAGTATAACCATCAAGAGGACGACGTATGCCACCAGTATCAAACCCATTAGAAGTTTTAAGAGTTTTCTCAATTTCAACCAACTGGTCGAATGTAAATGTTGTGCCAAGGTCAATGATATGAGTAGGAGCTTGAGCACCATCATCATTAGTTACCAGATTACCCTGAGCAGCATCGAAAATTGCCTGGTCTTTAAATCGAACAAACAAATCACCTAACTTATTACGTGAGTCTGAGTGTTCATTAATAGTTAAATCTCCGATATTAACACCATCGAATTTATCACCATTATCTACAACTAGACGATAACGATCAACAGTGATTTTTTCAGAGAACTTTTTCTTCTGCTCGCCTTTACCAAATGCCGTATCTTTACCTTTAATAGCTTTGCCAGAAAGGTTACCGTCATAATCAAATACAACAGTATGGCCAGTACCAGAGTTTTCATTGTTTTCTTGATAAACAATAGCATCTTTGGAATTACCAGTGAACGGAGTCCAGAAAGAAAGAGAGGAAGACTGAATCAAACCTTCACGCATCCACTTCTTGCGTTTAAGGTCGGACGTTAAACTGACTACAGCAGTAGACATATTCTCACCTCGTTTGAGTGCTCACTGCACTCATTAAATATTCATTAAGAGTACAGTGAATCCGAAAGTATGCTTACTACGGTGACTGTGATGGGTTTATTCAACCTGAATTTTATGCAGTAAACTGGAATTAAAATTCATTTAGAATACGTATATTATATCATATATATAGGAGGATTAAAATATTTCTTTTTCATATGAAGATGCTGCTGCTCTTGCTACCGCGTCTTCATCAGGTATACTACTACCACCCGCTTTATCAAAGTCAGGTTTCTCGTCAACTCCTTTACCTTTATCAATTACTTTATCTTTACTGACATATTTAACTACTTTAGCTATATACTCTTCAAAAGTAATTTCTCCTTTAGCTAATTGATTGGTTATACGTGGAGGAACGTCGTTATCTATCAAATCTTGAGTTATCTGAAGTTCAGGGTTAGCTTCATTGTATTCTTCAACTAGCCGAGCACGTTTATCTAACTCAGTTTCATTCTTTGCATCATCAGTAAGTTTAGTTCTCTTTTCTTTATGCGTTGTTCTTGCTACTTCTTTATATTCATCAATTTTAGTTTTCCAAGCATCAGGGTCAGAAGTTTTAAGTCCGTCAAGTTCTGTACGTTGTTCACTAGTTAGATTATTAATTGCTTCACCTTCCCATCCAGTAGCTAAAGCTTCATTTTCTGCTGCTAAAGACTTATTTGTATTCTTTTCTCTTGTAAAGGAAGAAAACGTATCACGTCTTCTTATTTCAGTGCGTGCAGCATACTGTAACTCTTCTGAAGCTTCAGTACCTTCAGGTAATGCTAGTTTACCGTCTTCACCTTTAACAAACTTGTCTGCTAGACTGTTTACTTGCTGTTCCATTGTAGAAGCTGCAGATTTATCATCCGGAGTGCTCATTGGTATTATCCTTATTTCATTAGTTGGACATATATTTTATATAAATTATTTACAAATGTACACATTTATTATATAATATTATCTTTAATATTAAGGACCCTGTATGCCTGTATATACTTTCTCTACTCAGACCAAGAAACCTATGGATGATAAGCTTGTACAACGTATTAAAGCTCACTGTCGTAAACACCATTTAAATTTCAGTGGTATCCTTATTGAACAATTAGCTAAGTATGAGGAGCAATTGAATGAAATACAGCGAAGAAGAGAAGTATAAAGCTCTCTCTTTATTAAACGATGGTAAAGAACCTCGTAATGTAGCTACTGAACTTAAAATACCTGTAACAACTATTATAAGGTGGAATAAAGAACTAAAAGAAGAAATAGCTAATGGTGGAATAAGTAAAATAATAGACTTAGACCAAGTACTTATAGGAGAAGTATTAACTAAAATAGTAGATGAAGAACCTATATTAACTGATGCAGCTAATGAATTAACTGCTAGTCTATCCTCATTAGAACGATTAAGTGAAGAATTACACACAACAGCTATGGTTATTAACTCCAGAACTAAAAGTATGGTGCATAGAGCTGAGACTGCGGCTGAACTAATAATGTTGGCTGAAGTGGTTTGCGAGATTCAGAAATCTTTCTTTAATACTAACTCTACTAATATTAATATACAAAATAATAATGGTGGTGAATCAAGATATAATGCATTCTTAGGAGATAAGCCAATCGATGCTTAGAATCACTGAGAATGAGTTCAATGAGATATATCCAGACCTTGCAGGCTTATATTGTCACTTCAATGACTCTGTACCAGTCGGTATATCTGATAAAGCCTTTGAAAATAAGTATTTAGTCTCCAAACTATGGCGATTAAATAACTTATACACCATAACTAACAAAGATGGTGACTTAGTTATCTTTAAGATGAACTATGCACAGCATAAAGTGTATGCTAAGTCTAGAAACCATCCCAGATTAATTATATTAAAGTCTAGACAGCAAGGTATTTCTACCATGTGGCTAGTTTCATACTTTGATGATGCCATATTCTGCAAATATATGAATTTAGGTCTAATGGCACAAGGTGCTGATGAAGCATCTACACTACTAGAACGAACAAAACTACTTTGGGACAAGCTAAACCCCTCTATTAAAGGCTTTCTTGGTATTTCCTTAAACAAAGACAATAGTAAGGAATTCAGTTTCTCCAATGAGTCAAAAATATTTATTCGAGTGTCATTCAGGTCTGCCACTCTTCAAAGGCTTCATATCTCAGAGTTCGGTAAAATTGCTAATCAATATCCAAAACGAGCTAGAGAGACTAAAACTGGTACATTACAGGCTCTGGGCAAAGGAAACACTGGCGTCATCGAGTCCACCGCAGAAGGTATTAATGACTTCAAAGATATGTGGGACAAAGCTGAGCTTGCAGAGTCATCTGGAACTATGTCCTGGAAAGACTTTGCACCAGTGTTCTTACCGTGGTTTAAAGACCCTGACTGCCATGAAGAAGTCGACCAAGTAATTGATGAAGAAGCATTCCAGTATTTTAAAAAGATGGAAGAGGAGACAGGTCATGTGCTTAGACGAACTCAAAAGAATTTCTGGATTGCTCAGAGAAGAGAACTTGAGGGTGATATATATCAGGAGTATCCAGCCACACCAGCTGAAGCATTTAGTGCCTCCAAAAATGGCTCCTACTATAGTACAGGTTTTACAGAACTTGTTGTCCAGAGGGACAGAGTGGTCAAAAATCTATATGACCCAAATCTACCTGTCGACGTATACTTCGACCTCGGAGTGGATGACTATATGGTACTTATCTTCACTCAGTGGTATAGAGGAGAGTATCGCATCATTGATGAATACTGGAACGACGGATACGGACTTAAGCACTATATTGAAGAAGCAAATGAAAGAGGCTATAATATTAGGAGTCTGCGTTTCCCACATGACATAGAAGTAAGAGAATTAACTAACTCTGATAAAAGAACCGGTAAAGCTAAAAGTAGACTGAAGTACTGTAGAGAGATAGTAAGAGAACTAAAGTTAGGTTGGTCAGTATCTAAAGTGAAGAAGGGAACTCTTGCTGATGGTATAGAAGCTGTGCGTCGTATGATACCTATGTTGAAAGTCGATGCACGTTGCACTTATATAATCTCATGCTTCCATAAGTATTCCAGAGAATGGGATGATAAATTACAAGTGTGGAAGAAAACTCCTCGGCATGATGAATACTCACATGGTGCTGATTGTTTGCGTCAAGTTGCTCAAGGTATAGTAGAATCTGGAGAATCTCATAGAAGTACACATGAACCCAAAGACAGACAAGTTAATAGAAGAAGCAGTAGTTATGACATATAGAGTAAATTTATTAAATTTATTAAGCTATTATACTAACTCACTTTTAAACCCATTCTCCCAAGGATTAGTCAAGCCCCGGACTGGCCCTAGCCCTCCTAATAATGCCATATGAGTATAAAACCACAGACTTCCAGAGCTCTAGACTTCTAGACATCCATTCACTATCGTAGCATTTTGTTACAATCTATATTAAATAACAGTGTACATTCAATCAAATTCATGATACTCAAGACTCTTTATATATATCATGTCTTGAAGCATCTTGTTACATTCTAATAGTGTACATTTATATAAGAATATGAGATAATCAATGTATTAAGTCAATAGCACTTAAACGTTCATTAACAATCAATTGTACGACCTTCATAGAGATATCTATTATCTCTCTAATCAAACTATATAAGTGAGAATAATCATGAGTAATATCAAAAAGCAGTTCGTATCTATCTTTAGTATCATTGAAACTAATAAAGATAAATTCTCTAAATCACTTTATCAGTCTCTTGTTGATGAATGTACAAGTAAGACACTTGCACAGACATTCAGAACTAACGATGATGGCGATTTAGAAGTATTTTGTTGGTATCATAAAGAGTGGGAGAATACAACCACTTGTGAGTATGGTAACAAGAAAGGTACTAAGACTGGACTCAATACAATGTGCAAACAAGGTGTAAGTTCATGGACTAAGCAACAACGAGTTCTTAAGTCTTCTAAAGAAAATCTCTTGACTCAAGTAATGAATGGTGACGTTCAACAAGATGAGTTAGTAGATTTAATGTATGACCTTGAACAAGCATCTAAAAAGATTGAATCTCGCAAGTAAATAACTAAGCCTCTTAAGTGAGGCTTTTTTATACCTAAAGATAAGTGGTGCATTTTTACTATAATACTATACTATTATTATATTATTATATATATATATTATTATATTATTAAATCTATAAATCTTATTAAATATATAAGTAAACCAATTTTAGACGTCTAAGCGTCTAAATACCCATATTATTATTCTTATGTAAGAAAACAGATTTATAGATTTAATAATAATATAATGTATATATTAGGGTAAACTGTGTATATCACCAACTTAAAATACGTTATATTGCAGAACGGAATCAAAAGATTAAATACTTTATTTACAATAACTATAAAGTATGAGATAATTTTATTATAATTTTAAATAATCAAAAAGGAATAAAATATGTTAATTATAAGAATAAAATCACAAGTAAGTAATGCAGTAATGGTTAAAGCTCATGTGCATTGCATAGACCTTGACCAAGCAATCATAACATTGTTTAATGAACCTTCATTACGAGGTCATACTGTAATTCTTCTTGGTGGTAATGATAACATGATTAGTATTGACGATATTATGTATGACTTATCTTGTGAAGAAAACTTTGACACAAAGATAAATAGTAATAATCTAATCAAACCAGAAGGTTTGATTAGATTATTCTTGACTTCGCAGGTTTAGCTATACTTATAGCATTTACTGTATTTGTAGTATTCACATATTCAAAGGAACCATAAGACAATGAAAAGACGAAGCTTACCTAGAGTTAAACGTATTAAGAAACCTTCATACTCAGACAAAGTAAAGAGCAATAACATGATGTATGGACCTCACCCACATAATAAGAAATTCTTAGTAGTTAAAGGAACAAACCATGAGTAGAGATATTCGTATCATTGCACAAGAAATAACTAAGAATTGGCATCATGTTTATTTTGTGCTAAGCCTTACCTCGAAGCGATGCACAGTCTGAATACACCAAAGGACTATTATGGTTTAGACAATGCATCCTCCATCATCATATATTTCTTAGCTAATGCAACAGCATGGAAAGGAGAAGTTGCAAGACGTGTTAAGAATGAACTAAAGGAACTAATAGAATAAGTTTCTATAAGCCAAATCTAATTGTCACCGATTTTTATTTATTCATTGATGTTAATATATCAAATAATATTTAAAATCGGTGACGGAGCTCACAGGAGACGAAAAATGACTAAATCATTGTTTCATCCAGTAACACCAGCAGGAACTGTTGTGACTGGTTAGAATCTGATACAGAAGATGAAGCATGGAATAAGCTGTTAGAAGATGCAGCTCATATGCCTTATAATGGTAAACAAGGATTCATTGACCGAGGATATACAGTTGAGAAACATAAATTTGTAAACATGGAGTATATTAAAGATGAATGAAGTTAGCCGGATAGTCAGAGTTATTAAACCTGAAGGGTTGTATGAGAACATCTATGACTGGATGATTCATCGTAAACAAGGCAGAACACTACGTGGTCATGCTGTGCACAGAGATACTCAAGAAGTGATACCAAATGTCGTGCGGTTTTTAGACTCTAAAAATATTGAAATAATTTCACTTTAACTATGTACTTTTATATAAAATCATTATATAATAATCGTCCTATATAAATATATAGAAAGAGTTTACTAATCCACTAACTATAAGGTACTAAATATTATGACAATTAAAAAAGCTTATGTAGCCATCGTCGAATTTCTCGAACAGAATGGTGAGAAGAAAGTTAAATCAGTTATTAAAGATGTAATTGCTATGGCATCAGCGAGAACTGGTGGAGGTGGTGGTAAAGCTACTGCTTTCCATAGAGATGAAAAATCACAAGTAGTAACTGCTGTTCGATGCTTCTACCATCGTTTATGGATGTCACCTCAAATTGTTGATTTTGGTGCTAAAGCATCATCTGCCACTGGCTTAAATAGTATGTGTAAAGATGGTGTATCAAAATGGACTAAACGTGACCGTGCTTATAAAGCAGGCAAAGAAGGTTTACTTGCTGACTTGATAAATGAAGAAGTTGACTTTAATCAAGCAGACCTTGCAGATGCAATGGCAGCACTTGAGACAGCAAAGACTCAAATCATTCCTCGTGAAGATGGTTATGGCTTTGAGACTTTAGAAGATTGTTTGGCTGACTTAGCCAATCGTTAGAATGACCGAGAAGTCATCTACGATACAGTCTTAAGCAGCAGAAGGTAAGCTTGCTTACCTTCCACTACTGAAAGATGGGACCGTGAAGTCCCATTATTTTTCTACATAAATATACATTATTGCCAAGGTACTTACATGCATAACTTAGACTTACTATTAATAGCAGGAGCAAAGGAAGAAGATTTATGCCAACAGTTCAACTGTACTCATCTACAACTAAGAACAAAAGCAAAACAACTCAACGCACCATTAAATTATCTACGTATCCCGCTATCTCTGCAGCAAGAAATAAGAAACAAAAGAGACTCAGAAGATTGGCCGAGAAAGAAGTTAGCCGCAAGATACTTCATAAGGTTGGACCAAGTGTTAGCGTGTTTTTATCACACACTAGCTAAGCCTCCACAAGAATTCGATGAACAAGAAGCATTAAACTTAGCTAATCAAGGTTATTCCTATAAACAGTTAGCTAAGCATTTCAAGACTACAACATATCAGATTAAAAAGGTAGTTCACAATATTAATAAGCATGGATTAACACCACAAGAATATCAAGCTTTAATAGAACAAGTATTAGAGCATAAAACAGTTAAAGACATTGCACGATATTTTAATCTTTCAATACAAGTGGTTTATCGTATACGCAACAGTCTTATAGTTATACCCGAACGCAAAGCACATACTAGAGTAAATACAATAAAAATTAAAGAACTGTATAACCAAGGATTAACTCAACAAGAAATAGCAGTAAAACTAAATACAACCCAGCCAACAGTGCACAGACACTTAAGGAAGACATAATGCATAGACCTATAATGAAAATATATAATAAAATAGTTATGACTGTACAAAACATAGCTAAACTAAAACAATTAGAAGCACAAATAACTAATACAGTGCAAGAAGCTAACGAACGGTCAGCAAAGATTAATAGACTACATTGGTTAGGTTGTGGCCCTAAATGGTCATTTGTTAGAACTATATCAGAAGCTACAAAAACTGTATGGATAAACAAAGCAGGTAAAAGATTATTAAGAGTTAGATGTATTGGTTTATTTCGTTGTAGACAAACTAATGAATTCCAAGAACGTACATTTTATCAACATCCTCATGCATTAACAAGGAGTTAATCATGCAGATATTTGCAAATGACTTTATAGCTAAGATAGTACAATTCTTAGATAGACCTAAGAAAGTTTATGTTGTAATATATACTAGAGATGAAAATAACTGTGTCATAGCAAAGAAAGAATACCCAGTAGAAACAGTATTTAGTCATACTAGTAGAGTTATGATACATTGTGAAGAAAGTCAAATGAAGGATATGCAATTATGAGCTTTCCATTAATGTTATCAGATGTTATGCCTTTTGGTAAACACAAAGATGTGCAAATCGAAGACCTTATTTATGATGAACCAAGGTATATGACATGGCTTGCGGAAGAAACAGATACTGACTTTGATATAGAAGTAACTAAACTAATGGAAGAAAGGAAACTAATATGAAGCCAGTAATATGTCCTCATTGTGATACTAAAGCTAAGTTAGTTAAAGGTACTAAGATATATCCACATAGAGCAGACTTACATAATAAGAATTATTGGTTATGTGAATGTGGTGCATATGTAGGATGTCATCCAGATTCTAAACAAGCTTTAGGTACACCAGCTAATATACAACTTAGACAAATGCGTTCGTATTGTCATAGAATATTCGACCCTTTATGGCGAAATACTGATATGTCAAGAGCTGATGCTTATAAATCATTAGCAGCAGGACTATGTTTAGAACGTCATAAATGTCATATTGGTATGTTTACAGAAGAACAATGTGATAAAATGATAACATATATAGAAGGACAAATGCTATGATAGACTTAGCTAAAATAAAAATAGGTGATAAAGTTCATTATTGTCCTTTTCATCTTCCAGAAAGTAAGTGGGAAAATGGTGTAGTAAAAGAATTACCTGACCATACAATGACTGCTGTACGAGTTGTTTATAACTGTGCAGGTAATTGGGATAACTTTAAAGACTATACAAGTGCATTAACAGATATTCGAGACTTAAGTTTAGGATGGAGAATTAACTAGTGAAGAATATCCAACCTTTCATTGACCTTGGGTGGCATACTGTACCATTACAAGGTCAATTAGTAAGAAAAGAGGATGGTGATAAAACGATACCACAGTTTGAGAAAAACTGGAAACAAAAGTATCGAGAGAAAATGAATAAGAATGCTACTGCTATTGGTGGTGTACTTACTGGTGAAGTCTCTAACATTATTGCCATAGACTGTGACAATGAAGTCACTTATAATTTATTCAAATCATTGGACCCTGATTATGAAACAATATTCATCTCAGAAGGTAAAGGTAAAGAAGCTGGAACATTCATTTACAAATATGATGCTGCTATTCCTGACAGTTTTAGTCCTACAGATGGTGATATTGAACTTGATGTGTATAGCGATAACGGTTTTGTATATTTACCTACCAAAGATAATGACTCTAAAAGAACTTGGACAACTATTCTTGACATAAAAGAATTACCAGCTACAACTAAATTATTATTGATGCAATTGCAGAAGAAAGTCATTAAGCCTAAAGAAACATATATACAGTCATCGCAGGCTAGAGCTTGTCTTGAACCAATACTTATACAATTTATAGGTAAACGAGGTGAGTTTATACCGTCATTATTTAAAGTGATTACTCCTCGAGATTTTAGACAACTTGAACAATATCAAACTAAAGGATTTTTGCATCCTCAGAACGTCCCAGATGGTCGTGGTAGCGAATATCTATCTAAAATAAGTGCTATCTTAGGTGCGGACGAAAGTGTCAATGAAGAGCTTTATATTGATTGTATGACGCATATAAATGACTTATATAATCATCCAATGGATGGTGAAAGACTTGATACAACTATCCTTTCACCAATGTTAGAACATAATGCAAGTATAGATGGAGTTCCTATCTGGCAATATAATGAACAATGGGCTGATGATAGATTTTCTCTAACTACTAAGCATGGTCTTATTATAGATGTAGCTTTTGATGACAGACGGAACACATATTATTTTATAGATATGACCAATGAGATACTCCATGGATTTGCTAAAGATACTGAATTCATGTCGTACTTAGAAGCAACAGTAAGAACTGAAATACCTAAGAAAAGAATAGTAAAACAGAAGACACCTATAGTACATATTCAATCTAATCCGTCTGTTCCGTTCGGCTTCTGTAAGAGTAGCACACCACAAGTATTAGCTTTCAACAGTTTTAAACCATCTGCTGAGTTAGCTATTATACAAGAACCTGAGGACTATAAGAAATTCTATAAGAAGCCAGAAGCTATACTTAAGTACTTAGAATGTCTAGTACCTAATGATGATGCACGGAATTATATGCTACGGTTTCTTAAGCGGAAGTTTCTTACTTTTGATTATAGTCCAGTGATACTGTACTTTCTAGGAGTTCCTGGTTCTGGTAAGGATACATTTGTTAGTATATTAGAAGAAATAATGTCCACTATGTCTAGACCTACTACTAATGAATTTCTAGAGATATATAATAATTGGATGTTAGACACATATTTTGTACAACTTGATGAATATGGTGACCAGCTTAGTCGTATGGCTGATAAAGAAATGGTTAAAGGTAAGCTAAAAGCATATACTGGTAAAGCTGGAGTTAGAATAAGAAATATGAGGCAAGCTAGCTATGACATTAGACATGCAATAACATTTATAATGACAGCTAATAAGAACCCGTTAATGCTTGATGACCAAGATAGACGGGTACATTTAATGGAAACTCCTAATGTATTGGAAATGCAACCGTGGTTTAACTCACAAATGTATGACCAGATGATGAGTGAGATTAAAGACTTCTGTTACTACTTAGCTACCGATGTACCGACTATGACTAAAGATGAGTATATGTCACCACCTAAGTCTGAATCTAAGCATCGACTAATTGCTGATAGTATGTTCGCAGCACAAAAGTTAGCTTATGCCTTCAAGCATAGCATGTGGAATTATTTAATAGAATTAGCTAAAGACCATGGCGCTGATAAGTTTGCTGATGGTATTAAGCATGGCAGAGTAGCAAGTGATGACTTAGAAGAATTATATGATGAGCTAACAGATTTTAAGGGAGATTGTAAGACAGTTAGAAAAATTCTCCGCAAAGAAGGATTCGCAGCAATACCAACTACTAAGCAAGGCCATAAGAGTTATTATTATAACTTAAAAATCAACCCATTCGAGGATAACTAAAATGTATGAAACAATGATAGACATAGAAACACTTAATACTACTAATAAATCAGTTATATTCCAAGTAGGTTTAATATTCTTTGATGATACTAAACAATATAAGTATATTTGGAATTTAGATATAAATGAACAACTAGAATTAGGTCGTACTATAGATGCTAGTACATTAGCATTTCATTTAAAAATACCTGATAATCTTTTGGATTCTATAGAAGAACAAAGTCATTATCCTATAATACCTTTTAAAGTAGAATTAGAAGATTTGTTCTTAAGATTTAAACCTGAAGCTTGTTGGTCTAAAGGATATTTCGATTTTGCTTTATTAACAGACTTATTGCACGGTAAAGTACCTTGGGAATTTTGGACTTTACGAGAACTTCGTACAATAATGAAAGAATGTAATGTACAACCTTCTAAAGAAGCTACACATAATGCTTTAGAAGACTGTAAAGACCAAATAGAACAATTATTAGAATGTAGGAGAAAGATAAATGAGAGAGCACAGACAGATACAAAATAAATCTGTTTGGACGAACTATATTAAAGACCATATGAGTAATGCAGTTGTGGTGGAAGGAGTCGGCCAAACAATATATCAAACTAATGATGGTGAAACTATAGCTGTATGGCAATCATTCGGCTTAGGCCACATTTATGAAGCAAGGGAGAAACAAAGATGAGTAAACAAAAACTTGAAATTATTATAGGTACAGAAGTAGATATAAGCCTTGCAGTTAATCCTGAATTTGAAGAAAGACTTATGGCTTGTATTGTAGACTTTATGGATGATATTGTAGAAAATGCTCCTGCACTTCCTATAAATTATACAGAATTAGAGTATGGAGAACTTGTTTAGCATTAAAAATTTAAATACTTTGTGTACATTTTATATAAGATATGATATAATATTCTGTCAGCTTGTAAAAGTTGAAGGATAGTAAGACTAAAAGTAACTTAACAGTAAATTGAGGTAACATATGACAAAATTGACAATTCAGAAAACCGTCTCTCCTAAAGGTGAGTTTGCTTGGGTTTGCATAACTGGCGAAGGTAAAGAAAACCTTTCAAAGAAAATGCAATATAAAGTAGACTTAATTCTCGACCCAAAAAAGAACGAAGTGCATCAAGCTTATATCGATAGCATTACGGACTATTGGAACGAAGTTAAACCTAAAGGATTCAGACGTAAACCTAAATCACTTGGCTGGATGTATTGTGACAATGTTCTCGATGAGGATGGTCAAAAAGTTGAAGATGATGAAGGTCGTAAAGTATACGATAAAGAAGGTCGTGTATCAATTTCGTTTAAAACATCTGTTGCATATCCTGATGGTTCAAATAAAGTTGTTAAAACCAGGAATGCTCGTGGTGGTGAAGTAAGTTTAGGTGATATTAAGATAGGTAATGGTACTATAGGTTATGTAGCAGGTGCTATGGATTTATATACCACTGACACTGGAGATGCTGGTGTTACATTCTATCTTGATGAGCTTAAAATTACTAAACTAGTCGAGTATAGTGAAGGAGCTGATTTTGGCGATGACACTGATGATGAAGATGGATGGACTGGTGAAGATATAGATGCATTTGCTGGTACATCAGAAGAATCAAAACCTAGACTATAACTAATTTGAGGCAATAATGCCTCATCTTTTGCCTGATGTCAGTACTGGCTACGCTACGCGCTTAAGCTAGCATGTTTGAGGAACTTTAAGCCTCCTCTATCGTAAGTACGGTCAGGCTCTTTTTAAAAACTACAGTGACATTCGGAGTCACTATAAACTGGAGATACAATCATGAACGAAGTAGACTCATTATTAGCACAAGACAAACAATTCCAAATCATCGCTGTAAGATTTCCATTTGATTATTCACCTGTAAATAATTGTTATTATAACTCTAGAAAATATCACTATAAAACTATTTTAGATGTTGAAGAAGGTGATACAGTTATTGTATGTGTTAATGGTCTTTATAAATCTGTATTAGTTGTAGATACGCATATTAAAGCATCAAGATGTCAAAATATTAAATGGGTAGTACAAAAAGTATGTGATAAACAGTATGAAAAGTGTATTAAAGTAGAAAAAGAATTGCTTCAGCATGTTAGAAAAAATAGTTTAAGTAGTTTAGTTAAAAAACTTATTAAAGAGTTAAGGAGAAGTTAATGGAAGAATACACTATAATTGGAGTACGTTTTAATAAGTACAGTCCTACTTATCATTATAAAACTAATGAGGAGTTTGAAGTTAAAGATTTGGCTGTAGTAAAAGCTCCTGATGGTTTTAAAGTAGTAGAAGTTACTCATATTAATGTTGACGAAATTGAAAACCCATCATTTAGTGAGTATAAATGGATTGTTCAAAAACTGGTAGACCAAAGACCTAAGGAGGATGAATGCGAACGCCCTACAAGATTGTAAAGCTTGAAGACTTAAAGCTTGATAAATCTAAAGACATTGGCTTTGATATAGAAACGTGCGGGTTTTATCAAAAGATAAGACTTGCACAGTTTTATCAAGAAGGTGATGAGTATGTACAAATGGTTGAATGGCCAGACCCAATATTGCTTGCTAAGTTGGTAAATAACTATAATTTATTAATACACAATGCTCATTATGAAATAACCACTATTCAACAACAAACAGATACACGTTGGATACCTAAACAATATGCATGTACATTCTTATTAGCTCGACTTGCTTTACCTAAAGATACTGAGTTTAGCTTAGATGCAGTTATATTAAGTGTTCTAGGACATGACCCTTATGTTGACCAACATTTAGATAAGAAGAAGCTACAAAAAACTAATTGGGAAGCAGCTTATTTAACTGAAGCACAAAGATTATATGCTGCTACTGATGTATATTATATGCCTCAAGTATACGAAGCAGTTAAATGTGCAGAAGAAGAGTATAACTATAAATTAGACATATTGATTCTTGAATATTGCTTAGATTTTCAATGGAATGGTATGCCATTGGATATAGACAGATTAAATACTAGATTCCGTGAGAATGAAAAGAAGCTTAAAGAACTAGCTTGTCCAATTAATTATAATAGCTGGCAACAAGTACGTAAATGGCTAGACAGTGACCAATCAGATGATATTGCATTAGCTCGTATGGAACTTAATGGCAATGAAAGAGCTAAAATGATTAGAACTTGTCGTAAGACTGCTAAGCAAAATTCATTTATTAAGAAATATTTATTAAGGGATGATGTCTTATTAGGTAAGTTTAAACCATCAGCTAGGTCAGGTAGACTAACATCAAATGACGAGAATTTACAACAGATACCTCGTAAACTAAAAGGATGTTTTTCTGCTAGACCAGGTAAGGTTTTAATTTATGCTGATTATGCTCAGTTAGAGTTAAGAACTATTGCTGCTATTGTTAATTGTACACTTATGGTACAAAAGTTCAGAGAAGGCGTTGATATTCACAATTTCACAGCTGAAATGATATTTGGTATAGACTTTACTAAACATCAAAGACAATTAACTAAAACTGCTAATTTTAACTTTCTATACGGTGGTGGTATTGCTGTATTTATTTCTATTCTTATTAAAGAAGCAAGTATTTGGTTAAAAGACCGTGAAGCTTATTCACTAAGAAAGAAGTGGCGTAATCTATGGAGTGAAATATATGCCTGGCAACAGCGTGGTATTACTGCATGGGAACGAGGCAAGATATGGTCTACACCATTAGGTCGACAGTATGTTGGCAAGATGATGACAGACCAGTTGAATATCCAGAACCAAGGAGCAGGTAGTGAGGTAGCTAAGTTGGCTCTTCATTATATGTATCCTGAAGGTAGTAAGCTTGGAGACCTCTGTGACTTCATCCATGACTCATATATATGGGAATGTGATGATGACCCAACTGTCTATGAACCCTTAGCTCAGATTGTTGCAGATGCAATGCAAGAAAGTTGGACAGAAATGTCTCAGCTATTCAAAGTCAAAGACCTTCCTATGCCAGTTAATGTAAGAGTAGGTACAAACTGGGGAGATATAGAAGACGGTCACTTTATATGGGAGTTAAATCAATGAGCGGAAAAGACTTAATAGATTATATTTGTTCACAGTTAATTTTAGATGATATACTTTGTACTGATTCTAATATTATAACTTATTTACGTAATATGACAATGCAGGAGTTAAACCAATGAATATTAAAGATATGAACAAAGCAAAAATATTAGCAGCATTATATAATAATTCTAGACCTTTAGGTATGGGATTTCTTCAAGCTACACCAGAAGATATGACTGAAGATGAAGCTCAAGCTTTATTAAATGAGGGTCAAGCCTATTTTGATTATCTTAAAGGTCGTGTAATGAAAGTAGACTTAAGTAAAGATGAGTTATTTACTGGATTATATAATCGTGATAATGGTCCTAATCGTTGTGAAGAAATAATAGAAGGTTTAACATTATGACAGTTCAAAAGTTTGAACTTCATTATGCAGACTTGATTAGTAAGATATTGTGTAAAGGTGAAAAGAAAGATTGTCGTAATGGTTATACTAAATCTGTTTTTGGTGAGAGTATTAAAGTCGATATATCTGATGGTTCTTTTCCTCTTATACAAGGACGTAAGATGTATCCTGAAGGTATACTTGGTGAGTTTGCTGCATTTGTACGAGGACCTAAACATGTTGATGACTTCAAGAAATGGGGTTGCAATTATTGGGATTTATGGGCAGATAAAGATGGCAACTTAACTATTGACTACGGTAATGCTTGGATAGCTAATGGACAGTTAGACTGGCTTATTAAGACTCTTAAGACTAATCCTAATGACCGTCGAATGATTATTAATGGTTGGAGACCTGAGAGATTAAAATATCTTAGCTTACCTTGTTGTCACTATTCTTATCAATTTCATGTCAATACTAATGGTGAGCTAAATATGATATGGAATCAACGGTCTGTTGATATGATGATAGGCTTACCTGCTGACTTTGTATTAGCAGCTATTTGGGTTATTATATTAGCTAATGAAGTTAATCTTAGACCTGGTACTATTACAATGATGTTGGGTGATTGTCATATATATGATGAACATTTAGACCAAGCTGAAATGTATATTAATAATGTTTATCGTTATCTTGGTAACTTACAAATGTCTATCCCTTTATGTGAATTAATTGCACCTGTAGGCACTCCTATGATTCAAATGGAGCCTGGATGGTTTGGTATTTTATATGAGAGTATGGACCCTATTAAGTTTTTACTTAAGGAGTAACTAATGCAAGAAATATATGAACGAGTAGCTAAATGGAATAAGCTTCGTTATGAACGAGAATATAATGAAGCTTTAACTTTTAGCTTGTTACAAGAAGAACTTAAAGAATTCTATGATGCTAAGAATGTTGTTGAAGAAGTAGATGCCTTATGCGATGTAATGTTTATTGCTTTTGGTGGCATTTGGAAATTGGGTGAAGATATAGATGCTTGTATGGCGCATGCAGTTAAAGTTGCACAAGGATTAATCAATGTGCAAGAATTAATGCCTGCTTATTACATCCCAGCTTTTATGGGAGCTAGTGCTATAACTGACTATCCTCAAATGACTATGCTATGTGTCACAATACAGTTAGCTGCTTCACAGTTAACAGGTTATGGTTTAGACAGGAAGGGCGTTGAAGAAGTATTACTTGCTGTCTGTGACTCTAATGATACTAAGTGCGCAGAGAAAATACCAACTGATTCTAAATATACAAATCAAGGTAAAGGGGATGACTATATATCTCCTAAACTTGCTATAACTAATATATTAAGGAGTAAGAAATGTCTATCGACAGTACATTAAAAGAAAGAAGTCGCTATGGACCATTTGAAAGTCATTCTGAATTAAGTCAAAAACTTAAAAAATGTATGGTTAGTCATCATGTGACTAATTGGGAGAAATTACCACCTATTATAAAAGAAGCTCTTGAAATGATACAACATAAAGTTGCTCGTATACTTAATGGTGACCCAATGTATGGTGATAATTGGCATGATATACAAGGTTATGCAAAACTTGTAGAAGATTGGATAAATCCTCCAATTACTACAATGCCACCAGACCTTGAAACACCTATACCTATAACAACTGTAATAAATGTAGATTTAGCTGAAGAATGTATTTGTACAAAATTTACAAAATCATTTCATGGTTGTTGTGTTGAATGTGGAGGTATCGTAATATGAATAAGTGGACTAAGCGCTTCATTGCTATAGCTCATGAAGTTGCTACTTGGAGTAAAGACCCTAAATGTCAAGTTGGATGTGTTATAGTCTCACCTGACAAAAGGCAATTTACTGTTGGTTATAATGGCTTTCCTAAAGGTATTAAAGATTTAGATGGACGACTAGCAGATCAAGTGTATAAGAATAGTATTACTGTACACGCTGAACTTAATGCTATACTAAATGCTGGTACTAATCTTGAAGGCTGGACATTATATACTACTAAGCCATTATGCGTAAATTGTGCAGCAGCTGTTATCCAAGCAGGTATAAAAGACATAGTAATGCCAAATGTAGCTGAAAATAGTGACTGGAAAGCTGAAAATGATGCTGGATATCTGCTTTTAGTTGAAACGGGCTCCAAAATCATCCGTTACGACGTTTTATATTCTAGCCCAGACAAACATATCTAAAACTATTTAAATCTCCGTCACGGACGACACAGGAGACGAAAATTTACGAAATTGATGATTAAACGTACTATAAGAGGCAGTTATGCATAAGATAGAGGATATAAATCATAAACAATTGTATGAACATATAGAAGGTGACAAGTTAGACAAATTATTGTTCTGTGTTTATTGCGGTGACTTGGCTACTGAACGTGACCATGTGCCACCTAAGACTAGAATAGACGATTATAGAGCCCAAAGATTAAAGTTTGAATTGTTTATAACAGTGCCTAGCTGTAAACATTGTAACATTATTTTAGGTGACGAGTTAGACCTATCTATAGTCAGCAGAATAAATAGACTTAAGGAGTACTTAGAGTTAAAGAGGCCTAAAGATAACCCTGTATGGACAGTTAACGAACTTATAGAACTCGATTATGCTTTAAGAGAGTCTGTTATACAAAAGTTAAAAGACGAGAAGAATATAGTAAAGAAAATAAAGTATAACAAAGGTTTATACGAAGTTTTACAAAACATAAACCTAATATACGAGATTAACTTTGAACTTGATACATAAAGGAGTAAATAATGACTATTAAAATCAATAATACGGACATCCGTATACGACCCTCTGCAGTTGATACATTCTTTCAATGCAGTTATCAATGGGGTAAGGTATTCTTAGAAGGTATAACGTCCATACCTAACAGTAGAGCAGCTATCGGAACAAGTATCCATGCAGCAGCAGAAGTGTATTGGACAGAAGCAATCAAACGAGGAGATAAAGAAGATACTAATTTATCTGCTCTTATTGATGCAGGAGTTGAAGCTTGGAAAGAAGAAGAACAGAAAGGTATGCGGTATGGAGATGGTGAGAATCAGAATACTTGTACTGCTGAGATTATAACTGGTACAAGTACTTTTGTCGATGATATTGTACCATTTTCTAAAATACCTGATGGAGTTGAAAAGTTCTTTACAGTTAAGATAGACCATCAGTTGGTTACAGAACTTGGTGGTACTGTAGACTATATTTCTAATACAACTATTGCTGATTTAAAGACTGGTAAACGTAAAGCTTCAGTTAGAAATTATACAACACAACAGTCTATCTATCGATACTTAGCTCAAGAGAATGGTATTAATGTGCAGAATAACTTAATTCAAAATGTTGTTCTTAAGAAAGTACCCGAAGGTCAAATCTTAGGTATGCCTACAAACGTCCCACAAGCTAAACATCTGATTAATTCTATGTTAGACACATTAGACTTAGTTCTAATGGATGTAGTACCAGTTGAAACAATCTTACGTGGTAATCCTAAATACTATTTATGCTCAGAGAAATATTGTGCATTATATAGTACTTGTCCATTCATTAAAGAAGAAGCACCAGAAGCGGTTAAGCCAGGAGTGAAGTTATGATACATGCAAGAGAAGACTATAATCGAATACAAGACCCTGCTAATAGAATTGGTGAAGATGAACCAGTATTTCTTATTAGAGCTAAAGATATATCAGCGGTAGAAACTCTAGAATGTTGGATAAGAGCTAATGAGGCTAATGGAGGAGACCCAGTATTAAGTAATTTAGTTAGAGACCATAGAGACCTTATGATATATTGGCAAGATAAGAATGGTCGTAAACCTGCAGATATAACACCTTCTCAAGTAATAGGAGAATTAGAATGAAAATTAACTATGACTTATATGTAATTGCAAAACCTAATCCATCTTTTGGATTAGTAGAAACTGAAGGTCCTTTTGTTTATACTGTATGGAATACTGATATTAATGATGTAGATAAAAACTATATATTAGTGTATACTCAACCTGGAATGAGTTTAGATATACCTGATAGTATAGATATGGTGAGTAAAGCAATAGAATCTTTTGAAGATGCCAAAGAAAAACTACAAGCTGAATATCATGTAAAGAAAACAGAAATTGAAGATAAGATATCAAAACTTTTAGCTATTGAGCATAAACCTGAAAAGCCTATAAATAGTCCCAGACAATTAGGTATACAAGCTTATAATGAAGGTAAAACTTCTTCAGATAATCCATATATTGTTAATACACTAGACCATGATGCTTGGGCTCAAGGTTGGTGTGACATGGATATTCCCTTTTGAAGCCTTGGGCACATCAAAGCGAGTTAAGCAAAGAAATTATTCCAATCATAAAGGAGCATATGATTGCTTATCTCGCATGGGAAGAACGCACAGGTAAAAGTTTTACTGCTTTATTAGTAGCAGAAGATATTAAAGTAAAAGACGTTCTAATAATAACTAAGAAGAAAGCATTAAAAGACTGGAGAACTTTACTTAAAGAAGCAGACTTAACTAAGAATTATAAGCTTATTAATTATCATCAAGCTTGGAAACTGTGCGGTAACTATGACCTCATTATATTAGATGAGGCTCATAACTATCTTTCAGCATATCCTAAGATTGGTGCTACAGCTGAGCAGTTAAAAGAACACCGTAAGAATGGTACTTATAATAAGAGTATATATGATGCAGTTAAAAGGTTAGCTAAAGATAAACCATTATTATACTTATCAGCTACTCCATATGCTCAAGGTCCTCAATTACTGTATCATCAGTTTTCTGTTAGTACTTGGTCACCTTGGAATAAATACAGTACTTTCTATAATTGGTTTAGAACTTATGGTGAACCTTATACAATTGAATTAAGAGGTAGGGAGGTAAATCAATATGATAGGTGTCACGTTGACATGGTTGTTGCTTGTTGCGAGCATCTTTTTATTACTAAAACGAGAGCAGAACTGTCCTTCGAACATGAACCGGTGGATGTTATGCATAGCATTAGTCTTTCTTCTAATACTAGAGCAATATACAATGAGCTTATAGAACATGATATGGCTTTTATTGATGAACTGCCTGAACCTCTTATCTGTGATACTACAACTAAACTAAGATATGCTCTGCATATGCTAGAAGGTGGTGTAGCTAAGTTAGATAAGCGATATTTTACATTATCTAATACAGAGAAGATTGATTATATTAAAGATAAGTGGGGAGACCATAAAGACTTAGTTATAATGTACAACTATATTGAAGAGCAGAACAAACTACGTGACCATTTTGAGCATGCTACTATATTACAAGCAACAAGTTTCTCTGAAGGTGTAGACCTCAGTATGTATAAGAATATGGTTATATACAGTCAAGACTTTAGTACAGCAAGACATACACAAAGGCGAGCTAGACAATGTAATATGAATAGAAAAGAACCTATTAATATACATCATCTATTAGTTAAGAAAGCAGCTAGTTCACAAGTATTTAAAACAGTATCAGTTAACAAGAAAAACTTTGTTGACTCAGTATTCGAAAGGGTAACAATATGAAAAAAGTACAACAAAAAGAAGTCAGTAAAACTACAGGTGATTGTATGAGAGCTGCAATAGCTAGTGTATTAGAACTTGAACTTGAAGCTGTACCACATTTAACTAAAACACCTGAAATTAAATGGTTTTCTGTAATGTATTACTTTTTAGTTTCTTATGAATATCTTTATTGTGGTATGTGGTATCCTAATCAGAGTAAACGGAAACTATTAAAACGTAATTCGTTCAATGGATTCTACTTAGCTTCAGTAAATAGTAGAACATATGAAGGAATTACTCATATGGTTATAATAAACAAAGATTGTAAAGTAATACATGACCCTCATCCATCTAAAGCCTGGCAAGACGAACAATTAATAGGTAATAAAGATTTTAATAGTGCATATAAATTTAAGAAAATGAATAGTACAGATAAAAACTATTGGCATTACTTATAGGAGTATAATATGATTCCGATGAAACCACACCGTAAAGTACCTGAACTTGACACTTTAGAATATCCATTATTAGCATCACCTAAACTTGATGGTATTCGTTGTGTTAATGTTGATGGTGTCCCTTTATCATATGAACAAAAACCTATACCTAATAGATTTATAACAGATATGTTATTAAGACTATTAAAATACTATGATTTAGATGGTGAACTTATGATTGATGGTGATTTTAATCAAGTGCAATCAGTTGTTATGAGTTTTAATCATTTAGAAGAAGAAAAGTTCTATTTAAATGTTTTTGATAATTTTGCTTGGCCTAATAAACCTTTTTATCACAGATTAGAAAGTGCAAGAAGAATAGTTAATATTATTGATAGTAGACATGTAAGATTTGTTGAGCATATACTTATTCATAATCCTAAAGATTTACAAAAATACTGGGAATTACAAGTTGACAAAGGCTATGAAGGTGTAGTTACTAGAGCTGTTAATGGTATTTATAAATTCGGTCGTAGTACTATTAAAGAAGGTTATGCTCGTAAGCTAAAGCATTTTGATGATGATGAAGGACTTATTATTGGTTATGAAGAACTTATGCATAATCTCGATACTTCTACTAATAAGTTAGAAAATCAACTTCCTGGAGATACTTTGGGTGCTTTGATATTATCATGGCAAGGTAAGACAGTTAAAGTAGGTTCAGGTTTTAGTGCAGAAGAACGAGCAAGATTGTGGGCAATTCGTAATGACTTATGTGGTCAGCGGGCTACATTTAAGTTCCAAGGCGTTAGTCGTTATGACATCCCACGTTTTCCAGTATATAAAGCAATAAGGAGAGACTAATGACTGCTACTATAACAGAAATAATTCCAAGAAATAGACCAGACTGGTTTAATAAAGCTATGGAAAATGGTAATGTATTTACTGAAACAATAGAACGAGATAAAATGCTTATAGCAATTTGGGAAGCTGCTACTGACTATAGAATGGTAGAAGATAATGAAGAATTTGCTGAAGGACTTGGAAGTTTAGAATTCTTAAAATGCAAATTAGACAAGGCAATAGCAAATTGGGAAGAGTCTGATGATTAGACTTGCTATAGCAATGATAAAGTATAACCCAGTAAAGAAGGAGAATAAAATGAAATGGGAAAGAATTGATATTGAAACTAAGCGAGCTAAGATTACTGGAGGTTGGCTTGTAAAGACTGGACCTTGGTGGAGTAGGTCTATATGCTTTGTAGCAGACAATGTACATAAGTGGAAATTATGAGTGAAGCTAAAGAACAATCTAAAGTTCTTAAGTGGCTTAAAGAAAATGGCTATTGGGCATTCAAGACTATAGTATGCAATCGTAAAGGTATTATGGATATTATATGTTGTTCACCTAAAGGTCAGTTTATTGGTATTGAGATGAAGTTTGGAAGTAACAAGTGTTCTAAGCTTCAAGGCTGGAATATAATGGAAGTAGTTAAACGCGGTGGTATTGCGTTCGCTGCTTGGAGTTTACAAGACGTTAAAAAACAGTTGGAGAAAGAAAATGACTACTAAAGTTATAGTTCATTGTAGTGACTCACCTGATAACAGGGCTGATATAGATGCTGAAGAAATACACCGTTGGCATACAAAACGGCGTTGGAGTGGTATTGGCTATCATTATGTAATTAAACGAGATGGTATTCTTGAAAATGGAAGACCTGAATATTGGACTGGAGCTCATGTAAGAAGTCATAATAAAGATTCAATAGGTATATGTATGATTGGTCGTGAACGATTCACCACGGAGCAATTTGATACGTTATTTGACTTAATTCAAGACTTAAATAGACGACATTTAGGAATATCGTTATTTAGTCATTTTGAATTGGATGATAGAAAAACATGCCCTAACTTTGATGCTAGAGCATGGTACGAAAAAAGACTTAGTAAATAGGTTGTTTAGAAGGAGTCTTCTTTCTAGAAGACTTCTTTTTCTTTTTAACTGTCATATATTTTTACCTGCCCAAAAAGCAGGTCCTCCCCATTCTTGTACAGCCCAATAATACTTACTTGCTCTACGTCTCATTAAGGCTGTTGGTTTCCACCATTTATGTGATTGTGTGTCAATTATTCGAACCATATTATTACGCATAACTCTATCAGCTTCATCTTTATCTTCTACAGTTCTACCTTCATTATACATAAAATCATGTATATGACAAGCATAACCAATATAAGTACCATAAATTTTATCTGGTACAAAATCAAACTTAGCATTAGCTGCACCACAACCATTACATATTTCCATAAGAACAGTAATAGGTGAATTAAGAAATGAAGCAGGTGCAAATAATTTACCTTGTGTAGCTAATAATTTAGCTTTAATAATTTGAGCTTCTTGTTTAGTGTCCATTAATTAATACATCCACTACTGTACAAGCTGGTACCCAAGCAGGGTCTATTAAATGTATAGAAAACAAAATAATTGCTCTTTCACTTGCTTTTTCTTCTGTACAATAGTTCTGTTTTAATTCTATAACACTTCTTGTAATATCACCAAACTGATAATTTGCACAGCTAGTTAAAGCTAAGCATAATATTAATGCTTTAAACATTATTCACTCCTTAAGAACTTAAACCAAATACGAATCTTACCAGCTGTTAAAACTGCAGCCACTATGGATAAAATAACATCACGAACAGCAGTAGACTTGGTAGTGAAAGTAGAAGCAGTATTATCGCATAAAGTATCGTGATACCCAGCCGCAAAAGAAGCGTCATCAAACGCTGTAGCTGCTTTAATACCTGCTGCATCATCAATGTCTACTCCTAAAGCTATTGTTGCAGAACCGCCTGAAGTAGGCGCAGTTATTACTTCATACCAAGCTTGAATAATAGTTGCATCATTAGGTATAGTTCCTAAAGCAATATCACTAACAGCTCCACCATCTACATCAAAGTCGTATAGTACAGATTTAAAGCCTTGATTACGAGAAGAGAATCCAATTTCTACCCAGAAAGCTGCACCTGTATTAGAAGCTACACCTGTTGTAGCTAAAGGGTCATAAGTATATTCAATATACTCAGCAGTACCATTATATACTCTTGCTCTAGTAAATACAGTAATGTCTAAATTTTGCATTTCTAGTTCAGTTAGTACAGCATACGGTAAATCTAAACTGCCTTCATTAGCAATTACATTATTTCTGTCTTGTGAGACTTCTCCAACGCCTTGCTGAAGGTCTCTCATTCCAATAAGATTCTTTCTTACATTTCTAGTAGGCATTATAGCATCTCCACTCTATCCGAACCTAGTAATTTAGCTCTATAACCTTTTCGCTTAAGAGCTTCGTTTGTAGCTTTAATATCTGATTTATGTATTCCATTTAACTGCTGAAGTCTTGTAATGTCATCAGGACCTGCTATTCTAGTACGATGCATTCTAGTCTTAGTACCAGTACCCTTAAACTTAAATGTCTTATTGCCTAATGTACCATATAACTGTACATACTCATTAGTATCTTTAGGAGCACGTGCTGCAGCAGTTTTCTGTAATTCTTGAACTCTATCAGCTATATCAATATTATCGCCTACTTCTTTCATAAGAGCTCTAGCAGACTTAACATCTAAAGGATTCTCTAATAATTTAGTAGTTCTCATCATTAAAGCTAAAGCTCTACTTTTTCGTGTAGGCATATGTTCTTTAACTCTTCTAAACATTACATTAGCAAACTCATATTTAAGTCTTGCTACAGGGTCAGTAGTTAAATAACTTTGATTCTTAGGTATTGTTATAGTACCTGTCTGCTGAGCTAATGGAATATCGTTTAAAAATACTTGAGCTAATTTATCAATAGCACCTTTCATCTGTCTAGCTTCTTTAGTTGTAAATGATATTTTAGCTAACTCTTCTGACAACATTGGGAAGTTAGTAGCACGTAGACCACCTTCTAAACCAGCTGTATACTTATTAGTCATATGATTCAATACAGCACCTTCAGCTTTTTCTTGTGCTGCTTTAGGTAACTTAGAAACTACATCAGTCCATGTCTCATCTACAGAAGTAATATACCTTGATAGATTCTTGACTATCTGTTCTTCTGTTATACCCGGCTTACGTAAAGCTTTAGCTAACATATTCTTTTCAAGACCTTTCATTTGTGCATATTGTGAATTAGCTTTCTTCCAGTCTTTCTTCCACTGCTCAGGATTCTCTAATACAACGTCAGCACCTTCATCAATCATTTCATCAATCTTAATAATCAATTCTTTAAACTGCTTCTGCTCTGAAGCTTTCTTAAGACCGCGACCAAATCTAAAACCATTAATAGTCTTACGTAAGTCTAATAAGTCTGCAAAGGACCTACCATCTGCTCGTTCTTTAATCTTATTCATCTTAAAGACAAATCGCTCAGAAGCAGCTAAATCATCTATTTTAGAAGCCATTAATTTCAATACAGGTTCAACACCTAATTTGTGATAATTAAATGAATATGCATTGACATGAGGAGACTGAGCTGCTTGTTGTTTGGTCTGCTCAAAGAAGTCTGATACATCATTAGTATAATTAACTAAATCTTGCTTCATTGTCTTACCAAAGTTCTCATCAGTAAGCTCAGAAGAAGTTTTAAGTAAATCTTTAGCTCTTGAGTCAATATCTAATGCTACTGTTCTATGTGCAGCTGGGTCTATATCACCAGCAACACGCATAATTTCTTCACCACCAGGTTGTGTCAATACAAATGAAGCAATGTCTTTATCAGTAGTCTTACCTGGTACAGTAGCAACTCTTTCTAACTTATTAAGCATTTCTTCAGCTGCATCGTCAGTTATCTTAAGTTCTTCTCTAAGAGCTATTCTAGCACCTTCTTTATTACCTGCTAATAGTTTCTTCCAAGCACCTCTGGTATGCTTTACAGCACCACCAACAGTCTTAAATAAACCCATACCAACTAGCTCGCCAAAGACTGATAATTGAGATTCATTCATAGCATTATGTGCATATGTAGTCCATGCTAACTCTTCATGCATATTCATTGAAGCTTTAGCTGTATCATATATAGAGCCAGCAGCAGCACCAACAGCACCACCAACAACAATCGCAGCACCTTTAGCTAAAGGATGAGGTATTGGTAATCGAGAAGCTGCTAAGCCTCCAGTGACTGCACCTGTTATAGCGCCTTCTTCTGCTTTTAAAGAATCCCACATTCCTTCATCGACTCTTGATTTAGTTCCATCAGGATTAGTCATTACCCAATAGCCTGCATCATAACCAGGAACACCAATATCAGGGTCAGGTGCTATATCACCATATTGATTAGTTAAACCAGCTTGTGCAGGGTCAGGTGCTCCTACCCATTCAAAGTCTAAATTAAAGTCTTCTGACATACGTTTAGCAAAATGTTCTCTATAAGCTAGTTCAGCTTGAGATGCTAATTTTTCTGACTCTTTATTACCGAATAAAGCTGCAGTACGAGTAAAGTTAGACTGTAAGTTAGGATATACAAATTTATAGTTAGCCATATATTGACTAAGTGTCATATCATTAGCAGGGTCAACCATAGTTTCGTATGCATCAACCTTACCTCTTAGCTGGCTATAAATTTCTTCTTCAGCTTTATCCATAGTAACTGGAGCAATGAATGACTTGAACTCACTACCACGCATAGCAGTTTCTCTAGCGCCTAGAAGACTTGTATGAGCAGACTTAACTAAACCTTCAGGTAGTTCTTCTAATCCCATCATAGACATAGCTTGAGATGGGTCCATTTCACTTAAGTCATCGACTGATTCAATCTGAGGTAGTTGACCAACTAAGTGAGACCGTATAGACTCTGTATCAATACCTTTAGAGTATAGATTACGAATACCAGTACCTTGAAGTATTGCTTTATCAATATCATCTTGGTCTTCATCTTCCATCTCTAGTCTTATTTGGTCTTCAGTCTTACCATCTTCAAATGCTTTATTAACATTGAAAGCTCCGACAATAGGAGACTCATATAATTTATATTCCGACATGTTTTTTAATCTCCTCCATTGTAAGACCTGCATCTAACAATCGTTTAACACTTGCTTGCTTCTCTTCAAAGTCTTTTATAAAGCCTTCATCTTTACCTTCTTTACGTAACTGTTCATGTGCATCTTTAGCTTGATACAAAGCAACAGCAGCAGCTCCAGGAGAAGAATATAGACTAAATCGAATATCTTTACCTTTCTTTGGTTTAATAATAGCATACTTAGTTTTTGGTCTTGTTGTAATAGCTGTTAAACCATTTAATAATTCTACAGTACTTATTAATCCTTGTTTATACTTTTCTATATGATTAATAGCTGTCTTATTATCTTTAAATAAGTTATTTTTCTTTAATTCTTCAACCATATCTTTAAAAGGTCTAGATTCAGGTCCCCAAAGGTCTGCAATATTATTTACCATTCTATGCATATCTGTTACTTGTTTAGGCGTTTTTAATAAGGGCTGAGGAGTTCTACTTGGAACTTCTTTCATTTCAAAGTCTGAACCTGACGCTCTTGCTATTTTGCGCATTTGTGGTACTACTGCTTTCTTATACCAATCTTTAACTCCAGTACCTCTAGCTAATTTATCATCAACTTCTCTACCACTTATAGGTATAGCTAATTGTTGCCGACCATCATTCAAGGCTTGCACTAGTTCTTTTTCAATAGTTTTACGAGCCCAAGTCTTCTCAAAAGGAGAAATAGGAGGTGCAGTACTATCTAATACACTAGCTATATCATCTTGTAGTTCATCTGCAGACATAGAAGGTAAACCTGTACGTTCTAAAAAGCCATCATAGTCTACTTGTAAATCTGCTGTATTATCTCCAGCTGCTTCCCATCGATTTATAAAAGTACCTAACCATTCTACTTGTTCTTCATTAACTGGAACACCATTTAAAGTAGCTTTTTTTATTTCTCCTTTATAACCTGATTGTCTACCTTTTTGATGAAGGTCTGATTGTATTTCTTGAAGGACTCTTGTTGGAGTACCATCGAATGTATCATCAAAGCTTCGAGCATGCATAAGATAGTTATCTTCAGAGCTAAAATGTGGTGCATTATAACGAGATTGACCTTTAGCTAATCTATGCATTTGAGCAACAATATTAGTTGGATGTGTACCTTCATTTAGTTCATCAAATATTCTAGCTACTGTGCCTTCATCAAATTGTTCAAGTAATATTTTATAAGCATTATCAGTACTAGTACCTTCACTAAACTCATCAAGTTTTTCTAATGCTTCAGAGGTCTTAAATATAGCATCACCTTTTTCTTTAGAGAACTGAGGTTTATTAGGGTCTATACCCTTCTGTCTGAACTTATACACTCGAGCTTTATATGTATGACCTTGTTCTGGACTATGTATACTAATATTACGATACTGGTCATTTGCTTCAACAATACTATGAACGTCTTTACGACCTTTCTCAAGCTTAAGTAATTCTTCTTTTTTATAGAACTTATCGTCATCTATAGCTAAGTCAGCCCATTTGATTTCATCTTCTTTAACACCTTTACCACGAAGTGTAGGATTAATGTAACTTCCTTTAATACCACCCTTCTTGCCTATGCGTTCGAAGACTTCTTTCATTGCTGAGAATATTGCTGCCATTAGTCTACTCCCTCATTTGTATTTTGAGGTAACTTAAGTGCTTTAGAACCAGGTTGACCAGGAGCTATACCTTGTGCCATCTCAGAAGCACCTTGTTGAGCTTCTGGTTGTTTCTGTAACATCTTACCTGTATCAACTAATATTTTACTAATATGATGACTATACTTAGTTTTCATTGACCTTATAGATAATGCAGACATCTCAAAGAATCCAGCTGGATTAACTTTAGCTGTCATTTGACCTATCTGACCTGATAAAACTGTCTCTAGCATTAACTGAGCTTTTTCATCTTCATCATTATAAGCAGCAGAATCTAACTCAACATTAAATTTCGTAAATGTAAATTCAGTATTAGATTCAGGTATAGGAGATAATACAATATTGTCATCATCATCGACCTCAAAGTCTCCATCGGTCTCCGTAGGAAGCAATATGGGACTATATTGAGGTTCTCCATTCTGTACATCACCATTGAACTCTTGCATCGGTTTATTAATCTCAATCCAACGTTCTTTATTAATATCATCTGATATTCTAAGAATCTGGTGAGCTTTATAATATTGCTTAACAAGATGGGCTACATCCAAGCCTAATGACTTATAGAATGATTCTATACGAGCTGTAAGATATCTAAGAGACATAATACTTGCATTCTGTTGTAGCTTTACTTTGCGTCCAGAATCAGATGCAAAAGCCATACCCAAAAAGCTATCGTTAATGCCCAATATACGCTGTATTCTATCAAACGACTTATCGATAATAGCATATTGGTCCAGAACTTCTCTTGATAATTTTTCAATATGAATACCTGAGTAGTCTAAAACTTCTACAATACCATTAACTCTATTGAAAGCCATAGTAAAATCATCAATATTCTCAACAGCTCCATCTTCTATATAAGCTTTCTCAGAATTAACCATAAGTTGTAATTTAAGTAAAGCTTGATTAACTGCTTTCTGAGATTCAATAACTTCTCTAAATACACCATAATATTCTTTTTTATCAGAACTATGTACTTTCTGTACACGATAAGACCATTTAGCTTCTTTATTAGTAATTTCTTCCTTATAGAGCATATGTCTATCACTCCAGAAACAAGTCCATAGTCTACTTTTGCTATCTTCTATTATAGAATGTACAATAAGATAATTATCAAATACACGATAATGGCCAGTGAACTCCCAACCATAGTTAAACTCAAAATCAGCTTCATCAACATTAAGGAAATTCCAGTAGGCTGTGAGTTTATCCAAAGCGTCTTGACCGAATGTATTACGTATTCTGTCTTCTGATAACCATTTAAATCTATGAATAAACGAAGCATCTGAATAGTCATCTTTATAACTCCCAGGGTCTAATACTAATTCACTTGCTGGTACATAACTAATAACTACTCGATTAATCGGTCTACCAAACTGGTCTTTTTCATCAGTCTTCTTAACATCAACATGAGCACATAATAAACCAGATAATAGCCCATTAAGCTTTATTTGGTCACCTACTATGTCCATTCTATTATCTCTAAAAGTATAGTCCACAGTATCATTTAATAGTGCTGCTGTATCAATGTCATGATAAGTCTGAGGTGTCACAGTAACTGTATTTATTACAGTTGAATAATAGCCTACCATCATTCTAGCAAAGAGTTTAATAACATTAAAAGTTTCAGCAGGTTGGCCACGTTCCAAAAGTATAGCTAATTGGTCTATTGTGTACTGTCTATTATGATAGTACTCATTAACCTCATTAGCTTCTTTTCTGGAATCTTCAAAAGCTTCGTAACCAATCTTAAACGAATCTCTTAAATCTTCTACATTAGCTTCCATTTGGTAATTCCTTATCTAACAATGCTTGCTTTTCTTCAGGAGAGCCTGTAAACTCTACTTTCTGACCTTTAGGCTTTGGCTTGAATCCTGATATAAAATCAATACGTCGTTCCATTTGAGTAATAATACCCGACATTTCTTCTTTAGTCTTACCTGAATAATAGTAAGCTAAATGAGGGTCAGTCATATCATATACACCCTGAAGTTCAGTTTTTAAATCTTCCATTTGAGTTAATAACTCTTGTAAAACTGGACCTTTCTTTTGCTTCAATGTTCCCATTGCTTCATTAAACGATTTAATTTCAGCTGCTGATAAAGCTGAACCGTATAAAGCATGTCTTAGTACATTTCTAAACGTAGCATAAGCAGCTGTACCTTTAATACCAACTACAGAATCTGACATATATTTCTTAAGATTATGTAATGTATTATCCAGTAAACCAGTTTCTTCATCGGTTATTTCTGCACCAGCAGTTTCACCAAGAGCCATAAGCTTACGAATATTATGTAGTCTATCTCTGTCTTTTACAGATAGTTCTTTACCACTAAACTGTTCTAATTCAGCAACTAAAGGACCCATCTTACGACGCATCTTAGGGTCAGCTAAATCAGCTTCAAAGAAGTCACCGCCAGCTGCTTCATCCATTTGAACTCTTACATCTCTAGCACTTTCAACATCACGTGCTTTAGTTGTACGACGTTCAATATTCTTACGTGCTTGATTTCTAGCCTCATCATCAGATAATGTACGGTCACCTTCTTTGACTCGTTCATATTCACGCTCAATAGCAGAACCTGCACTACCTAAACGAGCAGCTTTTGATATTGCTTCATTATAAGTTAAGTCAGGGTCATCTTCCATTAAATTAGCAGCTACACGTTCTAGTCTAGAACCACCTGATTTACCTTTAGATAATCGTTCAAGTACTGTAGAATATGCTTCACCAGTCTCTTCTGAAATACTTCTAGCTGCACGTTCTATATTATTCATTTCACCAAAAGCTATACCATACTTCTGTAAAGAACTTATATTCCTACGAGCTTTAAATCTTTCACTAGCTGTCTTATCCGCATATGTTAAGTATCTTGTTTGTTTATAGATTGTATCAAGGTCTATAACACTTTGCTTACCATCAGGACTTGTAGCTACAACATGATTACCATGTTTATCTGGGTCACTAAAATAACCATCTAAATCTGTTATACCTGCTCTAGATAACTGTGACCGATTCTCAGGTGTATCTGTTATTTTGTCTAGTCTAGTCATACCACCATACATTCTAGCCCCTTGAGGAGTTTTCTTAATATCAGTCAAAAAATTATTTAAGTGCTTTATATCATCAGTAGACTCATAAGCATCAAAAGCAGCGTAGGTAGCTTTCTCTGCACTTGTACTTTGTAACTGGTTTAATTGCTGCTTAGTTTGTTCTAACTCTAAATCTTGTCTAGATTTACGATTTTGAGCAGTATCTTTATAGTCTTCTAATTTTAAAGCAGATAATTCTTGGCGAGACTGTGCTTCTTCACGTCGTGCATCACGTTCAGGACGTTCTCTATTATAAGTAGCAACATTAGAAGCACCTTTAGATATGGCTTCACCCATATAGATGTTAGTCATTAGCCTTTCTCCTCATTCAGATAGTCAGCTAAAGCTGTACCTGTCGTTTCTATAGCAGTCTGAGTAGCTGATGCTGAAGACCTTGCTGCTGTCTCTGCTCTAGCTCTTGCATCTGCTGCTCTGTCACCTAATATTCTACTCATTGAATCACCAGGGTCTTGACCTAAGCCAACTTGAAGAAATCGCATTTTCTCATCTGCTACTGCACCAGGAGCTGAACGTCTAACATCTGCACGTTGTCTCATAGTTTCAAATTCAAGACCTGTCTGAGCTGATTTAGCTAAACCACTACTTGAAATACCACGTTGAGCAAAGTTTTCATCAATTAACTTCATAGTTCTAGCTTTTTCAGTTTCAATAGCTTCTAAACCTTCTACTTCATACTGGTCTGGACTTAAGTCAGTATAATACTGAGCTAAATTTTCTTGTATAGGACCATATATATTTTGCCAATCATCGTATCGCTGTTGTTCAAAAGCTAATGCAGCAGCATCTGATTCAGCAGCATCATCTGACGCACTACTACTGCTACTAGAACCTATTATAGCCCCTAATACGGTTGCTCCAGCTGCAATCCAAGCCATTATGTATTCTCCTTTAATAATTGCATAGCCCAAGAAGTTGGTGTACATTGTTCAGCTTCTATAGTCATTTGTTTAAATTCTTCTACAATTTTTGAATCAGGATAAGTATTAGTACAATAGTATACTATAGACTCTAATTGTCTATCTAAGTCATAAAAATTCACATGTAACCCTTTAAATGTACGTAATTTCTTTTGTAATGCATAAAGCATTTTAGTCATATCTTTATTATATAACTGTTTTAAACTATCTATAACTTCAATTATTGGTCTATGTACAATAACTGTAGGTAAAGCTATCTCACCATAATAAGCCATACCACAATCAGCATTACCACCAAGATATAAGTCAATAATAAATTCATCTTCACTATTACTATGCGCTAATAATTCATGATGACAAGGATGGCCAAGTGCTGTAAAAAACTTAGCAAACCAAGCTGTCCTACTTCTAGGTAATCCTGTGATAATAAAACTCATACTTGTGTCCAACCATTAGTTAAAGCTAAAGCAAATGTGTTGCCTGTTCTGTAGAAACATTTAACATCTACACCTGTATTTTCCATTAATACTCGCTGTACTACACCACCACCTAAAGATAAAGCACTATCGATATATGTAATATAAGTAGTACCACCAGTAACAGCAAAAGGTGCATTAGTCATTTCACTACCTAAAGCTGTAAATTGTCCTTTACCTTGAAGCTGATTCCAAGCAACACTATCAAAGTCTCTAAACACTATATCAAGTTCTTGATGTCCAGTAGTAAATTCTGAATCCTTAGCAAAAATACTAGTTGTAGAAAGTGCTTCATCTGTAGACTCTGTAGTACTAGTTAATTCTGATATTGAATCTTGTATAGACGTTATAGCTGCGTCTACTTCTGTTAAATTTGGAACATCTTCAGCTAAACCTTGTAATTCACCTAAAGCTTCTACAACAGCTTGCATATACCGTTTAACAAGTACAGGGTCATCTAAATTTACAGGCACTTGAATGTCAATCATTTTCTGACCGTCCTGCAATATATTCTATTTCATATACTTCACCAGTACCTTCTATATGAAATTGTATAAAATGACCTCTTTGTTTATCTTGTGGTACTTGTACTTGATGATTATCTGCACCAATTAATTCTTTAGTTTTTACTATAACATTGTCAATTAAAACATCTACAATTACAGTTCCAGTGGAGTATATTTGTATTTTCTTATACGTCTTAAATTCAGATACTTTACCTTCTACAAAATTAGGTGAAGTGTATTTAAATGTTTCTACTTCTGCAGATTCAAATAATGCGTATAATACGCCTTCTCTATATCCAAACAATCTGTCATCTGCTGAAACTACAGTATTAACACCTAGTTTTAAATTTTTGATTATCAAACCGTATCTAAAATCTACAGCTAACATAGTCATATTAGTATCTAATACATAGTATACTTCATCTAATAGAGCAGAATCAACTGGGTCAATAATTAACTTTCCAGTTTTCTCTTTTGTTACAACTTCTACTCTACTACCATTAGATACACATACACCATCAGTAGAAGCCCATACAGCAGCTTCACTAACTAATTGAATAGACTCTTCAGCTATACAGCCTTGGTCACCACTTAATGGATGTTGAGTAAATGAATTAGGATTGGTGCCTAAGATTATATAAGTTCTAAAGTGTGTAAATACTAATATACCATTAGCTACAGGTGCTACTCCTGTTATTGTTGCATTAAACAACAAAAAGAAGTCTTCTGGCCAATAATTAGGCTTACCTATTTGTGTAAATCTTAGCTTATTATCTTCTGCACCAAATAGTATTGCATATGCTTCTGATAAATGTTTAAGAGCTGTAGGTGCTACTACATTACTTTGTGCTGTTAATATTGTACCTACAATGTCTGTATCTTCTGTATTATCTATGTATGATACATCTGCATTATCAATAGTATCAACAAGTGCAAAAGAAGCTAAATTACCACCTATTCGATAAATGCGTTTCTTATCTACTTGAGGGTCTGTAGAAACTTCTAGTACAGTTAAGTTAACTACATCATTTAATTCTTGTTCAGCTGAAGCAGGACTTTGAACAGACTCTGTACCATCTGCTGAGTTATAAAAAGTATAAACATACTGTATAGTACCTTTAATAGGTGATACATCAGCTTCATCAAAAGCATCATTAGCAGATATATCATAAGTACTATCATCTAATGTAGCTGCATCATTTGCTAATGACCCTACTAGTCTATAAGTACCACCATATTCTCTATATACTTTAACACCATTAGAACCGAAAGTTAAACCTATAATATTTTGAATAACTATGTTTCTTGTAGCTAAAGTAGATTGGTTCAAGAAAGGTCTAGTGAAAAATGAATCATTTGCTGAATCATACCAAGCACCAAAGTCTTCTTGTGTCCAGTCAATTTGTATTTGTGTTCTTGTTAAATTTACATCTAACTTCAAAGGAGCAGAAAAGAAATTACCATCATCATTAACTAAAATATATTTATGTATAGTAGATGGTAAGTCTCCTGCATAACCTGGTGTTAAATCTACAGCTTCTACTGCTTGTACAGTATTATCCGGTGCTACTGTTGGTGCTGTAGTAGGAGGAGTTATACCTAAATTATACTGATTAGTTCCATCATACTTTTGAGGTCTACCTGTACCATCTGTCCAATATAGAATCTTTTCATACTCTACATATTGACGTCTTTCTGGATGAGTTAGCCATTCTCGTTCAGCTATATACATATGGTTATACTTTTCAACATCTAAAATAGATGGAACAGATTTTTTAACAGGCGCTAGTATACCGACCTCATTGTCTATATTCTCATAAACAATAGCCTCGTTAATCCCAATCATATGAGATTTTAATCGAGTACTTAAACCACCATGAAATTGTTGAATTTTCATCCATCTACCTGTTGTATTTTATCATTTAATACAGCTACTTTTAATTCAGTAATTGCTTGTAAGTTAGCTAAGTGCGTGTCATTTACTAACTTAGTTAAGTCTGTAACATCTTCACCTACTTTCTTAATAGCTTTTTCATTTTTCTCTATAGCATCTTTCATAGGACCTACCTTTTCTTCCATTATTGCTATCGCTTCTTTTTTAGTGAATGTATTAATGCTTTTCTTAAACATAAAACCACCAATTCCTGCAATTCCTGCAGCTATTAAGGCTATAATCCATTTAGCTGCTGCTGTTATTAGTCCAGTTTCTGCTGGCATTATACTGTATCCCAGTTGATTAAGAAATTAATAGTAGCAGTGGCAGTTAAATCACCATTGCCTGTGTCTGTTACAGTTACTTCAAATGTATCATTTGTCTCTTGTGTAAATGATTGACCTTGTACTTGCATGGAACTTAAATTAGTTGGTCCTACTATAGCTAAAACATTATCACCTGTCTTATAAGCCCAAGAATATGTAAAAGGTCCTATACCATTAGTTACTATAGCATTAATAAGTGGAGAATAATAAGGTGCTGAAGGATTAATTAGCTTAAGAACTTTATTAGGATTAATCGTTACCGTATGTGTAAACTGATTATATAGGTCTAAAATTTCTGTCGCTGTTAATTCTCTATTGTAAAATTTTCTATCATCTAATAAACTATTATAACGATGTGAACCACCAGAATAATCTGCTGTACCTGTACGAAACTGGTCTGCTGTTGTTACTATTGCACCCATAGAAACATTAGTAGTTTCTAATTGTCCATCAATATAAACTTTACCTATACCACTTTTATATGTCAAACATACAAAATACCAAGTATCGTCATCAACAACTGTTGTACTTGTAACTTTAGGTGACGTTGTACCATTACCAATAACTAATGATACTAATCCTGAAGCTTTACTAACTTCAACTTGATGTCCTGAATCGGTACCAGGATTATATTTTGAAAACATAACAGCTTCATCATTTGAACTAGTTGCTGTTGGTGCCTTCATCCAAAAGACATAAGTAAGTTCATTTGTACTTGGAGCTAATAAATTATCGTGTGGTACATTAACAACTGCAGAACCAGTGTCAAGAGAAAAGTCTAGTGCATCGCCTATTTTTCCTGCTACAATTCCTACGTCACTACCTACCGTACCATCAAGATTATTAGTAGTCTCATCAAATTCTGTAGTACCTGATATATTATCACCTGTCCAATAAGCTACATAATCAGGTGAAGGTTCACTAGACCCTAAAGCTATACGTATAGCTTTAAGAAGAATATTAAGTGCTGGAAAACTCATGTTTCAAGACTTCCTGTTACTAACCAAGTATCTACTGCTATTTTAAGTAATGTAGCAAAACCATTTGTAGCTTTAATTTTTAATCCTAATTCAGAAAGAAGAGTTACACCAGGTGTAGGAAATATAGTTACTTGTCCAGCACCAATTTCAGCTAAAGATACTGGTGTACCTATCTCAAAAGGTACAGTAGCATTTAAAGGTACAGTTGTAATAATTGGATTAACATTATCTTGAGTAACTAAACTACCTCTATCGCCTAAACCCAAAGTATAAGTAGTACCTGTTTGAGGATTAATAGGTATAACTGCATCTTTAATATTGTTAGCATGAAATGCAGTATAAGAAGTACCTGCTATATTAAATGTAACTGTAGATAATGTTGCTATAGTAGCTTCTTTAGTTATACTACCTAACACTGGTGCACCATCTAAATTCTGTAATAAACTAAATGAAGCAGTTGCTAGAGTATTAAAACCTTTAATACCTGCTGTAACAGTTATAAATTCACTAAAAGTATGGTTACCAGTCCAGTCATAATCTGCTGTTAAGTCTATAATATTATTTACACTATCAAGTTTCCAAGTCTCTGTATCACCATCCCAATAAATAACGTCCAAATTATCAGGTGTTGTAGCTTGTACTTCAGCTAAACTAGCAACTGAAGAACCACCGCCTAAAGAAGTTTGTTCCCAAACGCCTGCTATAAATTCATAGTCAACTGGAGGTGTTTCAATATCACCTGTATACAATCTTGCTTTAACAAACAAGTCAGTATCTAAAGCATTTAGTTCTGCAAGAGAATTAACTGGATACACATATCTAATCTGCGTAATAGGATAAGTACCACCATTACGACTCTGATTCTCTGTACCCTCACCTAATGTTAAGTCTTCTAAACCTGCAAGACTCTTCTTAACTGTTCGTTGTGTCATTCCCATGGACTCCTGTAGTGTGAACGATGACTAGGCGATTTTATTCCATCTGTAGCACTGAACTTTCTAGCTAAATCAAATTCTCTTTCATAGAGTTTTAAAAATTTTGCACTCTTTTTAAGACTTGCTGTATCATAGTCATCATCATAAGCATGTGCAATAACATAATATTTTAAAGCTTTATCATACATAGTAGGAATAAGCAATTGGTCTGCAGTGCTAGACAATATTAAAGCTGTACTTGTATACCAAATACTAACCATACCATCTGTCTCCATAATCTGCACAACAATGCCATAAATACTTTCCATAACTTCTGTAGTCACTAGTGGGTCAAACATACTTGTTAATACACCATAAGGACTATCAAAAGTATAATTAGGTAAATCTGTTGTTTCAATGTCTGTCACAAGACCTAGCATCTCGTCACCTACATAAGTAACAGTATTAGCATTTTGAAATGTATAATCTGAGTCTGATACAGTATCATCAGGTATAGGATAGAACTGAATCTTCAAAGGATTCCTATTATCAAATATAACTGCTTCTACTTCTCCACCTGTTGCGTCTTCCCATTTTAATGAACGACTATCAAAGCTAGTTCTAACATTAAAACTATCACTATCTCGTTCAAAGTAATCTTGTACATTATCAGCATAAACTAATCGTCTAGCATTTTCATCCATTATAGTATTAGTTAATAATGGTATTTCTCTATTATCTACAGCAGCTCTTATTATTCTATAACAATCTGCTGGTAAGTCATATTCAGCTTGTCCAACTACTAAAGGAATATCAATCCTGCTCTTTAACAATTCAGTATGTATAACTATATCTTCTTGAGCTTCACTAACTAACCTTAACAGTCTTGGGTCATCCCAACGGTCACTATTAGGGTCTGCTAAAGTATCTCTTGCTCTAGATATAATTTCAGTTATTCTACTCATCGTATATGTACCCTTGTTAAGTTGCGAGTAAGAGCTCTAGTCAAATTACGAGTTAATCTTCTTATAGCAGTAGCTGCAGTAGCTAAAATGCCTCCATATACCTTAAGCAATGTTTGTCTGTCTGCTTGGTCTATAGTACCATCAGGTATAGGTAGTATAATACTACTTAAAGCAATAACCGAATTACGCTTAGCTAAGCTGTCAATAGCCATTGTATTGTCTCTGTTATAGAACCTTTAAGTTTAAAGCCTAATTGTTCAACTTTTTCAACTCTAGCATCTATTATAGCTTTTAATTCAGACTGTCGAGCTCCAACAGACTGCTCAAAGCTTTCATTATATCGTTCAGCTGCTCGTAAATGAATAATAGCTTGAATTTTATTAGCATCTTGTTGAATTTTAACTCGCTCTTTTTCATATTTAAGTTGTTCTTTTAAGTCTTTTTCAACTTGAATAGCATTCTTTTCATTTTCAGTTCTAATAGTTTGTTCAGCTTTTAACAATTTATGTAGAGATGAAACTTCTTCACTTTCTACATGTACGGGCTTTCTAGTAAGCCTCCATCCAAAAATACTCATGTGTGTTTACCTCTAATAAATGTTGTACTGTCATCAGAAACTGTTGAAGATGATATATCTAAAGTATCACTATCATTTCTTAATGTTGTGGTAGTAGCTGTCTGAGTCATTTTATTTCTAAATAATGTCTTAACCCACATTAATGCTGCAGCTATAGTTGTTGTAGCAGCTACTGCACTTGTAGGTTCACCATAAGTATCAACAGCTATTACATCTACCATTTCAGCATTAATTTCAGAAGCTGTTGGTAAAGCAGCAATATCAGTAGGTATTGTAGTTCCTGTATCTATTTCAATGTCTATAATACTTTGTGTATTATTATCATAAATAACTGTAGATGTTCCGTTGTCTGTTACGATAAAGTCACCAAATAAAGTAATCGTGCCACCAGTACAGTTGGCGTTAATAGTTATATTACCTTTGCCGTGAATTTCTACAACATCAGCACCAGTTGCTCCCACGTTTTGAAGCTCCATGTTACCATTCCAGTTATTAAACTGTAGGTTTGTAGCGCCTATTGCTGCACCTAAATCAAATATAGGCATTGCTGTTATTTCGGATGGTCTACAATTATTTATACTATAATCATCTGCTGCTGTACAAATGAATGTACCAGAAAATGAACTATCAAGAATACCTGTTGTTGGTAGTGAAACACCAGTTAATAAACACTCAGAGAAAAATGTTTTACCTGCTCCAATTCCTATTCCAGTAATTAATGAACTTGAAAATATACAGAAGGATACATCTTGACCACCTAACGCAATAGTTCCTCCTACACCACCAAATACATAAGCTGTATAAGTTTGTGCGAGTGTAATATCAGCATTTCTAACTAATTCAAAATGCCTTACTCCATCTGTACCTACCAATGCTGCAATAGTAGTTGCATCTGCTATATTATTAACAGGATTATCAGCTGTACCATCGACATAAGTAATAATTCCTGAATTAGTACCACTTGTATCAATCCATACAGCACCATCGTCATAACCTGCAAGACTTTTTCTGTTTAAAGTAGCTATTTGAGTAATTACTACTGCTGCTGAAGAATTATCTATTACGTCCTCAAAAATTCCTCTAATATTAATTGAACCTCCTGAACCAGCAATAGTAACTATACCTCCTGTTCCTTCTAAACTTATAACATCACCAGCTTCTATATTACTAAAATCAAGACCTCCTTGCCATCCTCTGATATTAAAATCAGAAGGCCCAACAGCAACACCTAAATCAATCATAGGTGCTGAAGTCCCTGCAATTAAAGAGAAACAATCTACAATATCAAACTGTCCTGCACTTCCTATTGTTAATGTTCCATCAAATCCAGTAGAACCATTAAATTGAGTAGGAGGTAAAGTTACATTGCCGATTGTACAATGATTAAATTGAGGTTGTGTAACTCCTGTAGCAATACCACTAACTGTTGCACCTTCAAATATAGAACCTGCTATATTTTGACCACCTAAAGCTAAAGTCCAATTTTGACCAATAAATACTTGATTTGTTTGTGTTGCAGCAAAAGTAATAGATGAACCAGGATAAATTGCAAAAATAGGAATATTAACACTAGCAGAAAGTAGATTAGCATCAGCTATATTGTCAACAGGATTATCAATAGTACCATTTTCAAAGTCTACTGAACCAGCCGTACCATTAACTGTATCAATCCATATTTTACCTAGATAACCATTATTTTCTTGTATTTGTCTAACTCGTCTACCCCATGAATTAGTAACATTATGAGTAGCTCCAACAAGTACTTCATCTGCTAGTCTCATTAAAGCAGCAGTAGTAAATTGTTGTGTTCCAGCATCATCAGCATTATCTTGAGTTAAATCACCAAGTAATGAAGCTGTGAATGGTTGAGATGCTAAAGCTGCACTCATTAATTCGCCTAATCGATAAGTTTCTAATCTAGCAAATGCATCACCTGTATTAATACTACCAGTTGCAGACACCGCAAAGAATAAATCATATACAGCTTCTTCAACTACAAAAAATGTTTTCCATATTAATAATGCGCCAGCTACTTTAACTGAAACGTCTAATTCACCAACAGTATTTGTATCAGTAGCATCAAATGTAATCGCATAACCACCATTAACAATATGTATTCCACCGCCTGAGTTCTTATTAACTGATGCTGTACCATTTTTTGAAAGTTTGATATCAGTATTAGCAATAGTTAATCCTGTCTCAGGTGTCTTAAAATCTGTATCATCAACAAAACCATCAAGAATTCTAGTTTGACTTGCTGTTGACTGCCTTAAATAATTCATCTCATCATCCTATGGTAATGGAGAGTTGGTTTACCGCCTGTTGGAGGAGCTGTTAATTTTTGTTCATTGATTATATTCCCAAATGGTGACATATAAGTTCTATTCTCATTAAAATGAACTATTGTTCCTGATATTGGGTCCATATAAGTACGTTTAGTAGCCATTATGTTACCTCAATTAACCCATCTACAAATACTGTATCTGGCGTAACTTGTCGTTTAGCTAAAGATACTCTTGCATATATAGGACCTTCAAAACCGTAAACTAGAGCACCAGTTGACATCTCTTGTCCATTAGCTGCTGTACCTCCCCAAGAACTAACAGCATCATCTGTAATTGCTGTACTTGAAGCAAATAATCTAGTATTGGCTGGGTTAAAAGTTTGATTATGTTGTGCAGTATCACCTACATCTACAGTATAAAATTCTGTCCACATTTCATCTTCATTATAATCTACACCACCATCATTAGCTATATGTACTTTTGCAGTTTGTGAACCTGCCTCTACCCATATAGGACCAAGCCAAGGACTTTTTAATATTGCTTGTGAACTCTCTAATGTACTACTAGCTGATGGAGTCATAGCATAAGCGAAAGCACCGCTTGCACCATCATCTGCACCACCCGTTCTTACTGCTGTAAACTCTGCATCAATTGTTCCATGAACATCTTCATATTCATAATCTTGAATACTTGATGTTACTCCTACACTTGTTGTATCGCTTGAAGCAATAACTTCCATCGTACTTCCTAGTGTTGGTGAAGAACTATACTTATTAAAAACAGCAGGTAAAATACAATTACGTATTTTAATTATATTAGACCCACCAGCTTGATTTACAAAAGTTGTAGTTCCTAAACCTGAAATATCCACTCCTGTAAACGTTTTTAATCCATGACCTGTGGCCGCATTGTCAATCACAGAAGCTGTAGCTGTGAATAAAATCGAACCACCCATCATGTGAGCATCACCTTGTGACAATCGACCTGATGCACCTAATATTTCATATATAGTATTTTCTAAAATTAAAAAACTGTTACCACTTCCTGATATACCCACATCATCAGTTGATGCTAATTTAGAATTAACCATTTTCATGGTTAAATTAGTACCTAATGTAAATCTGTCTGCCGAACTAACATAAAGTGCTATCCATGTTGCAAATCCAGCTATGTTAATATCACTAGCTGCTCCAGTACAAGCTATTTTAGGTAGTGTCACAGCTAAGTCAGCTAATACAGGAGGCTCATTAGTAGTACCATCAACAACACCTGTTAATATACACGGATTAGTAATTATTCCAGGACTTGTGAATGTTCTGGTCGCTGCTGCTGTATCGTCATTCACACCCTGAACCCAAAGTCTATCACCTGCTGACATAACAGCATAAGCTCCCTCAAGCGTTAACTTAGCTAACGCCCAAGTTGTTCCATTTTGGGCATCACTACCTATAGTTAATACACCACCACCTGTAACCATATAGAAATCAGCCATTACAATTCCTCCCTAACATCATCGTCAAATAATAATTGGTTATTAAGGATGTAATTTTGTCTTTCTCTGATACGAATTCGTTGGGTTTGTGTGAAAAAGTTCTCGATTTGGATATTGGTAAAATTTTGCACATATTCAGCAGCCTTTAGCATCTTTTCTGGATTGCCGAGCATTAGAGCTTTTACAACTCGTTTAGCTTTCTGATTATTGTTTAGATGTTTCAAAACAATAATTGAAGGGTCAGCACCTTCTTGAATGGCTTGTTGTAAAGATTCTTTTTCACCCTCAATCAAGCTAGCTTCGAGTTTAGGAACCCAATCAAGCAACTCTTGATTAATGTCATGGCCTACAAGACAAGAATAACGATGCTCATG
>Ga0209976_10000179_pt1 | contig 46082 bp, 77 predicted proteins | sample SumtaG_FD_182806 | JGI IMG/M metagenome (GOLD analysis project Ga0209976, IMG submission 182806) | Deep subsurface microbial communities from Indian Ocean to uncover new lineages of life (NeLLi) - Sumatra_00157 metaG (SPAdes) (version 2) | ecosystem: Environmental > Aquatic > Marine > Oceanic >... | reverse complement strand
TGGAGAACCCATACATTTACCTGTTGTTGTATTCCAGATGATTGCATCTTCTGAATTACAAGGCGTACCATCTTTATAATAAACGCCGGGGCCACCCAGTGTAGATGCTTCCCATTCACCGCGAGATTCAGGCAATTTAATAACCCGGCGCGTCTGAGTCTTGCGGCCTTCGAGTATGGCCCTGACCATCGGGCCGCTGAATAATATTGGTCGCTCTTTAACTGTAATCATTCATTCCCCCTGCGTGTTTGGCTTGGTCATATTATCCCTTTATTGCTGATATTTGATAGGGGTTGAGTTCCACAAGTATTTCTACGAGGTCTTCTTGTGCCTTCATAACCTCTCGGATGTCCTTGTATGCTTGCGGGGCTTCGTCTACGTTGCGCTCATCAAAGCGGCATAATAAGCCCCCCATAGCCTTTGTAGCGTCTTCCACGCTAATCCCTGCCTCGAACTTGCGTTTGCCCCGCCTCGTTAATCCTGTGGCCTTTGTGCGGGACATTACACGCCCTGCCCCATGAGAGCAAGAGTTGAAACTGGTCTTATTCCCCTTGCCCTTCACGATGTATGACGGGGTTCCCTGAGAGCCGGGTATTATCCCTGTGGTGTCTTGTGTTGCAAGGGTGGCCCCCTTACGATGGACAACCACGGATTCGCCCCCATGCATTTCAAGGCTTGCATAGTTGTGGTGTATGTTGATTTCCTCAAACTCTGCCTCGCCCACGATCTCAGTTATTGCTATCTTGATTTGTCTGGCTATCTCGGCCCTGTTTGCATAGGCAAAATCAAGGGCGAAGTTCATGGAAATGTCATACTCGATGGCCTCAGAAGTTCCCATATTGAAATATGACAAGTCTTTAAGGGGCGTTTCCCCCGCTTCTTTTGCTAAGGCGTTGTAGTGGTCACATATCTGCTTGCCGATATTCCTTGAACCTGAATGAATCATGTACCATATGTGTCCGTCAGAGCCTTCCTGAAACTCAATGAAATGGTTGCCCCCGCCAAGCGTGCCAAGTTGTTTCCGGGCGTTGTCTATTTCCCTCTTGATAATCGGCATGTCCATAGGGGCGGTTTCAAACCCTTCCCATTCCTTGAAGCCCTCATGCTTGTTAAACCCAACCGGGACAGACTTGCGGATAAGGGCATATATCTGTTTCTGCTCCTCTAACCCAAGCCCAGTTGAAAGTATATTGGTCTTGACCGCAAGCATTCCGCATCCGATGTCCACGCCTACAGCGTTCGGGCAAATGGCATCCTTCATGGCAAGGACACCACCTATCGGCATCCCCATGCCCATGTGGACATCCGGCATTAACGCTAAGTGGTCATACACTGGCATAAATTCAACTATATCTAATGCCTGTGTCATGGCTGAATTTTCGATGTTTACAGCCCATGAATAAATAGGAACCTTCGTGTTAAAAACTTTCATTATGTCACCTCGTCAAAGTCTACAGACTCAGAGTAATAGCCGTTAGAAGTACCGAACCACCGGATAGTAACATAGCCTTTTATGGTGGCAAAGTTATAGAATGTCCAGGTGAAGGAGTCGTCGCTGTCTGGTTTTTTTTATCCCCTCTGGAGTTTCTTCGCTAGAATCCTCAGAGGCTTTTACAATTGGAACCCCTACGAGGTCTTCCAAATTGCCGACAATATCCTCAACAGTGACAGACTCGCAACAATCCTGATAATGATGCATTTTGAATGAGCGTCCGTCATCTGTTGTAAAGATTATTTCATCATCGCCAACACTACCTGTTACTGAAGACAGGATCTTCCCTATTAAATCTTCAACCTTTGCCATAATACCCTCCTTGGTTACAGGTTATTTCCGAAAACAAAAAAAGCCACCCAAGGCGCGGCTAAGCATGACAGTTCGGAAACTATCCCTTGGGCGGCTATCTCTATGTTCGTGAGTTCCATCATGCTTAGCCTGTCTCTAGTATTGCACAGGAGCGTGTCATTGTCAAGTTATTTCCCCCGGCGCGTGATTTCATGGGGTTGGCTCCTTGAAGGTAGCGTCTAAGCATTCTTGAGTTGGTTCATGCCCCATTATTGTGTCTACCCATTTTGTTCTATGAGGGCAGGTTAATGACTTCCCATAGCCGAACCATTGCATACACTTATTACAAGAATCATCCGGCACAGTCGCCATTGATATTATTTCTACTTTCCTCATCCTCAACCTCCCTTGATTTCCGGGTTATTGGGGCATCCCTCGCAAACCCTGTCATGGCAATCGGCACAGTCTACGTGGTAATCCGGGTCATGGTCGGGCTCCGGGGTATCGTCCTTCATCGACCACCAGGCACAGTACAGGACCAGTGTTCCTGCGAATAGGTAGAATATGAATGTCGCCATTATGCAACCTTCACTTTGAGATATGAGATAATATCCCCGACAGTCTTCCATCCCGTGGCGTCATCGTCTGCTATCTCTACCCCGAACTCTTCCTCGAATGTCATGGTGAGTTCAACGAGGTCGAGGCTGTCCATGCCAAGGTCATCTGTAAGGTCAAGCTCATCTGCAAGCGTGTTATGACCATAACTTTCCATGAGGTTCACGCCAAGCTGCTTTACTATGATATTTCTTGCTTCGTCCATCATCTCCCTCTCAGTTCTGCCAGCAATGCCCCTAGCTGGATGCATTCCATGGCGGCATCATATTTGCCTGCCTTGATATTACTGCGGAGCTTGAGCGCGTCAAAGCGTTCTTGCCCCATCCATTTCTCTATCAGGAAGTCGCGGAAGTTCTCCGGGTTCCCGTGGGCCTGGAACTTGTGGCATCCGCTACAGAGCAATATCCCGTTCTCCATAGAGTGTCGGACCTGCTTACTGGCCCGTGTGATAATGTGGTGGGCTTGGACTACTACGAGCTTGCCGCTATTGAGCACATCCCTATTCACCTTCCCGCAATATTGGCATGTCCATTTATCGCGCTTGCGTATACAGTCCCGCCATAGGTCATCGGCTGCTAGCTCCTGCGCTCTCCGGGCGGACTTGGATATGCTTCGGAGGCTGGTGGTGCTCTTGAGGCGCTTCTTGCCCCGCTTCATGTGCTTGCGGCGCTTTGGCATGGGGGAGCGTTTCACTGGGGCTCGACCTCATAGAACCCGCCAGTGGTTGTAATCGTTCCGCCGTCCTTAAGGTGTTCAACTGTTGTTCTCGCCTCGTACTTTTTACCGTTATACCACATGACGGCCCCGCCTTTCTCCATATCAACATTCACAGTCAGAGGCTTATCTAAGTAGGTGACGGATGTTTCGACAATGTTCCCCGTTTCCTGCTCCTTCGTCATGTCGGAATTTACCCGCATGAGATTCCATATCACGAGCAGGAACAGCATAGCCATTATCAGCAGGAGTTTTTTCATTTCAAATACACCCGTATGGATTCCCAATCATCGTTGGTCATCTCGATTTTGTCCCCGTTATATTTGGTTATTACAATCCTTTCGACTGTGAAGAAGGTGGTGGGGTTGGTGAGGGTCAAATCAGTTCTCATAGTATCCCTAAAAGGCTTCCTTACGGGTTCGGTCACAACAACATCTTTAAGGAAATCTTCCTCTGCATGGATTACAGAAGGCCCAAGGGTCACGCAATATTGACCTGCTGGTATGAGTAAGGCAATAAACATCCCCAGAATGAGTGAACCTACGATTGTACCAACTGTAGTATATTTCATTCGACACCCTCCTTCGGTATCTTCTTGAGCGTGAGTTTATACAGGCCCGGACGGAAGCCCTCGCTAAGCTCATCCGCCAGTAGATCGAACCTGAACTTGCCCGATGGCTTCCCCTTAATAAATGTGGGCTGGACATTAACCTCTGGCACGGTATATGTGGTGCGTTTGGACACTATTTCGCCAAGTTCTGGCTGAGTTCATCGGCTTCGGGGTCTATCTGCCCCGGCCCCGTATCCGGCTCGCTCTCCACGCCCTCCAGCACGGGTTGCTCGCCCATTATCCCGGCTTCCGCATCGAATGCGTCCTGATTAGCGTCTTCCTCGCTCTTTTCTGCCCCCTCTAGCACGACCAGCGGCTCACCAGCGCCACTTTCCGGGCTTTCCGCGTCCATGGTAAGCTCTTGGGTGTCCAGCGCGGTGCTGATGGCCTCAAGTGCTCTCCGGGCAAGGTATAACTCGTTCTGGGGTGAGAGCATGTCCGGGCCGATAGCGGATATTACGACCTCCTTCCCGTACATGGTGGCAAGTTCGCCTATAAGGGCCGAGCCGTCCTTTGCGGGAATGTCTACTGTAATTGTGATACCGCCCTCCTTGAGAGGGTGAAACCGTAGGATACCTTTAACCACTGGGGGCCTCCTTGGTTATCTTATGTATATCTTCCTTGCACACGCCCAAGTATGCCAGTTTAAGCTCATGGGCCGCGAGAGCTTCTATGCGCTTGCTTATTACTAGCTCAAGCACAAGGTCTTTAAAGGAATCCATGCTATCTCCCCATCCTTCTATTTCATCATAGTCTCTATGATGATTGTGTTCAGCCTTATAGCAAAGGCGCAGGTCTGATTCAGAAGACAAGAATCTCCTTAATGCTTCCAAGGATTTATGTATCTTTTTCGCCTCATTTACAACCTCTCTTATTCGCTCAACATTCTCCATCTTAATTCCTGGCCCTTGAGCTTTTAGTGCGGAAACTTCTTCCCTTAATACATCAACCTGGGCTTGGTCTTCCTTCTTCATCTCTACCCTCCTACCTGCAACTCCTTGAATGTTTTATCCCAGTGCCGGGACACGCCCAGCGCGAGCTCCTTTTTACTTGGCTCCCTCCTTGGATACGAGGGGTATGTGGTATCGCCGCATATGATGCACGTATCGCTCTCTATGCCGAACTGGATGTCCGGGTACGTTCTCCCCCCGCAGCGTTTGCACATGTTATACCTTCGCTATGATATTAATATCCACATGTTGAGCATCCCGAGCATAAAGCCTATGGTGTAGAAAATAGCGGGTTGCTTTATTATCCCCCGCACCTCTAGGTTATAGCCGAGGATGCCCCCGCCAACAACGACAAGAATAACTAAAATCAAACGCTCTGTCATCACATCCTCCTTGTGTGTGCGGCGGGAGGCAACTTTGGGGGAAGCCCCCCGCCTGTCAAATGTTTGCCACATGGTGCCAACACTACTTCATACGTTATCGCCCTCCCTCCCTGTTATCTCCTTCAACTTATCCAGTGATACATACTCTATATCTTCCCTGCCCTCCTCAAGGGCGGCAATGGAAATCATGGCTACTAGTTCGGGCAAGTGGGTTTACCGTAAGGGGTGGCCCCGGCTGTATGGAGACAACCGGGGCCTGGGGAGGTGCTACGAGCGGATGGGGCCGCCCGCAACACTATGGGAACGAGTTTCACAGTCGGGCATCCTCGTTTAGATCGGTGGCTACGACCTTGCCCTTGGTAACTTGCTCGATTTTGAGGGCCAGGAACTTGGAATACTTGCGCGTGCCGTTGAGGATGTGGTGTACCTGTCCCTTTGTTACGCCGAGCTTGAGGGCCATTGTTACCGCCGTCTCGCCCTTCTCATCCATCCAATCTTTTAATGTCATGCTCATATTGAAATGATACACAAGACATGCCGCCCTGTCAAGAGGTTATTTTTCTCGCGCATCCTTTATATAAGGCGCCGACCCCGCAAGCCCACGCCCACGCTGGATTGGCATGGTTATTGTCGCGCTGATTTAATCGGCCTGAGATTTCACTTGCAATTTTATTTATTCACCTGTATACTTAAATCTGACAGTGAGGAATAAACCTCATTATCTATAAGGAGAGTGATTATGAAAGACCTCGTAGAACAAAACCTAGACCCCCCGGAAGAAGACGGCATACCCTGCACAGAGTGCGAGACGGAGTTGCACCCGCTCGATCTCAACGAGTCTGGCATGTGTGGGATATGCCAAGCCAAGGAGGATGCGGATATTAAGAAGGCGGAGGAGGAGAGCATGAGCAAGCATAATGAGTCGTGGAAAGTTAAACCACATCCCAAGCTGAGATTATGGGAGATATGGCAGGGACTTACTAAGATAGCCGAATGCGACAACGAGGCTATAGCTAAAATGATTGCTTTTGATTTTAATAACCACACGCCTATGAGCAATGAAGAATTAGGCCAATTGGAGGAATTGCGTGATACCATTGCTCCGATAGTGGACGCCCTTGAAAGAGAGTCGTCCCAAAACACCGTGCTCAAAGCCGCCCTAGCCGATACCGTGGCGTTCGTGCGCTCTGTCATTCCATTGCTGGAGTTAGACAAGCGGTTGGCTGAGACAGTGGCAAGGGCAAAGCGTATAGTTGCTGAATATGAGGAGGGGTGATGGGCGCATATACTAAAAAAGAAGTGTGGGGCAAAATAATTGATGATTGGGGCGAGTGCTTGGGGGCTGGTCATTATTGGGGATTATTTTGGGGAACGCATATATTCCCGATAAACCCAAGCCTTGTGTTTTCGGGGTTAGCTATGATTTTCACTTGCCTTGTGTTTGGAATTTCCGATACGGACGGAACCCCGGCAAACATAGGCATATTCATGCTTTATGATGTGCTTTGTTTTTTCGGGTTTGCGTTCTTGTTCGCTTATTATGATAACAACTATTTGTTTCCTTTAAAGGAGGGGCAATGATACAAACAATAATCTCAACATATGGAAGCAAGTTAAAGTTCTGGCTCAAGGATGTTTTTCAGTCAGAGCATGAGTGTAGATTCCGCAAGAGGGATGTAATGAACTTCAAAATAAATCCCAAGTGCGTTAAATGCGGCAAACCAATGGAGGAGGCTTAACATGGAATCCGACAAGGAAGATACCAGACCGGAGATAACAGGCTATCCCGACTGGGAGCCGGAGTATATGAGGGTTCGGAAGGAACTCGAAGCCCAGCTTGCGGAGGCGGTGGGGTTGTTGGAGGATGCGCATACAATGCTTACCAGGGCTATTACGATAGATAATTTACCGGAAGACATACAGGCTTGCCTAACCAAGCATAGCCAGAAGGGAGGGTGATGTGAGACTAGACAAATTTGCATTAGCTTTTAGTATATTTGCTTTACTCGTAGCAATCGGAATGAACATATACATTTATTCCGTTAATGAAAAAATGGAGGCCGGGCTGGAAGAGTTCTATTCCATCAAGGCAACGCAGATGCAACAAGAATCGCACATGGTAGGTAGCACAAAGTTTACAGGCATCACAAAAGATTGCCTTGCTAAGCTTAACGAATACGGGAGAGCGTTTGTGATGGACAAGCATAATCTCAAAATCAGGATAGCCAATCTGGAGAAGTATGGCAAGGACACCTCGCAAGAAACATTTGCACTTGCTCAAATGGAGAACTGCCAATGATGTTTGAACGCGCCATACTAGAAGGCTCCTTCGCCCTCCTGATAGTCATGCTCGCCTATGGGGGAGTGTTGGTTGTCGCGGGCGTTGGGGAGTGGTGGGAGAGGGTTGATAACGTAACTAAGGAGGAGGACAGATGAGTGATAGCGATAGTAAGGCAGCGATGTATAAAGCATTCGCGGCGGCTCAAGCTGAGTTCGTCACAGTTAAGCAGACAGCAGTAAATCCATTCTTCAAGAGCAAGTATGCGGAACTCTCTGCATATGTAGAGATGGTTAAGCCAGTACTCAAGAAGCACGGGTTTTCATTCTCTCAGCCCACTAAGAGCGATGAGGGCGGTGTCAGCGTCAAGACCGTCTTGTACCATGAAAGCGGGGAGTTGATCGAATCCGAGTGGCTTACCCTCAAGCCGGACAAGAACACGCCACAAGGGGCCGGGAGTGCTATCACATATGCCCGGCGCTATTCTCTGACATCCTTCCTTGGGCTGGTATCTGAGGGTGAAGATGACGATGGCAACGCCGCCAGTGCTGGCAAGAAGGATTCAGGTAAGAAGGCAGGGGCCGCTGAGAAGGGCGCCACGGGCAAGAAGGAGGAACCAGAGCCCGCCGACACGGGCAAGTCAGACAAGCTCTCTATTGAGGACAGTCTAACCCTGTCGGACCAGCTTGTGATACGCATGGACGAGCTTCTACAGGGCGGCGAGAATGCGTTTGCCCTCAAGAACTGGTGGGCGAAGCATACGCCGGAGATCGGCACGCTCCTGGGGGCTGACAAGAAGCGCGTGGAGGCCAAGAAGAACGCGGTCAAGAAGCTGATGGAAGACGCGCCTACGCCCGAAGAAACCAGCGACATCGAACCGTTTTAAGGAGGACGACATGGAAGCTGAGAAATGTCCTGAGACAGGCTGCATGGAAAATAAGGACGGTGATTGCACGGCAAGGAATATCGCGGCTATGCATGTCGCTGGATGTCCTTATATGGAGGGCGCATGAAGACAACCAACAAGCACAACATAGCCGATGTATTCTTCCGCGCTCTGACGCATGACGACTACACGCGGGGCGATGCCAAGTATTCCAACACGAACCTGATAGCTCCCGCCAAGTCCATCATTCTCAAGAGGGCGCATGCAAAGGAGCTTACATGTGATGTGACGGAACTGTTCGCCCGGTGGCGCGGAACGTGCATACATGACAACCTCGAACGCTTCGCCAAGCCAAACTCGATAGCAGAGGAGCGCCTGGAGGCGGAAGTGGACGGGGTGAAACTCAGCACAAAGCCGGACCACTATGACGGCGACACATGCATCCTTGACGATTACAAGACAACAAGCGTGTGGTCCTTCATGCTCGGCCTCAAGCAAGAGTGGGTGCAACAGCTTAACATCGGCGCGTGGTTCCTGAGACAGTATGGCTTTGAGGTCAAGGGTTTGAAGATACAGGCCGCGCTGTGGGATTGGAACCGCAACGAAATGATGCGGAATGAGGACTACCCGAAAACGCCCCTGCACTCCTTGGAGGTTCCGCTGTGGTCAGAGGACAAGCAACTGGAGTTTATCAGGGAGCGGCTGGCGATCTTGGAAGAATGCGAAGCTGAGTTCATAGCGTCCGGCATTATCTCCCGCCAGTGTACTCCAGAGGAGCGTTGGGAAACGGCTACCAAGTTCGCGGTTATGAAGGGAGCGAACAAGCGTGCCACAAAGCTATGCGATAGTACGGGACAGGCTGCCGCCTACATAAAAGGGCATAAGGACGGGGGCAAGATGAGCGTGGTTGAGCGTCCGGGGGAGGCGAAGCGTTGCTCGTTAGGGTATTGCGATGCCAGCCCGTGGTGCCAGCAATGGAAATCGGAAAGTGTGTTACAATAAAAGCGTGACAGTGATGCTAGAATCTAACGTACATATGAACGGCCCCGTAGGGAGACTTGCAAGCCCACCCGCTAGCATTTCTGTCACAACCCTGCGGGGCTCTTCATGTGGATGGGGGTTGATATGAGATTTATTAGAGAGCATTGGACGTGCACAGTGGAAGGTTGCGAGAGGGAACATCAAGCAAAAGGATTGTGCATGACGCATTACAGCCGAATGCGGAGGAATGGCACTCTTGTGAGAAAAGATGACATAGTGCGCGGGTTCCATGAAAAATATACCATAGACCCTGACACTGGTTGCTGGATGTGGGATGGCTACTTAAATGATAAAGGATACGGAAGGACCTCTGTAGAATATGAATCAATTCTAGCTCATCGCTTATCATGGAAATTACACTACGGTCCAATCCCAAGGGGCATGAATGTTTGCCATCACTGCGACACCCCCGCATGTGTCAATCCAGAACATTTGTTTGTAGGAACACAAGCGGACAACGTAAGGGATGCAGTAAAAAAGGGACGCATGAATCATAAGGCTATGTCGGAAAAGGCGCGCCTCATGAGAACACTACAGGATAAGGAGGGATAATTATGAATATGGGATGGGAATGTCCAAGGTGCGGGTATGTTTATGCTTCATGGGTGTCTGGATGCAGTAATTGCAATCGACCTGAACATGAAAAAACTCAGACAACAAGTAGCGCAGGGCTCCCGTTGCAATGTTGCATGTGCCCTAACCCTAACTTCACCACTGGCGGTATTTGTGGAACATGCGGCAAAAGTACAGCAGGAAGGGGATAACCCCATGACCGCCCCCAAAACCCAGCTAGACGCATTCAAGGACATCAAGCCCTCCCTGCCCCGCAAGCGACAGGAGGTCTACAGCGTCATAGCAAGCCGCTCTGAGGGCATGGCACTGTTTGAGGTAGCCAAGGCATTGAGGTGGCCCGTTCATTGCGTGTCGGGGCGGATAACGGAACTCAGCGAGGCCGGGTATATAGAGGATTCCGGCAAGCGTAGGGATAACCCGGATAGTGGTAAGGCCGCTATCGTTTGGAGGAGGAGGTAGTATATGGGCTGTGATATACACACATACTTTGAAATCAAACTGAGTGGTAAATGGCATCTGTATTCACAGGGTAGATTTAGTCGGAACTATCAGTTGTTCGGCATGATGGCAGGAGTGAGGTGTCCCGAAAAGGTATTATTTGCGGCTAAAGGGATGCCAGATGACGCAAGCACAGTTACTAACTTTGCTTGTAATGATTATGGTTCGGACGGACATTCTCATTCATGGCTCAGTAAAAACGAAATGGCGGCGATAAGGCTTGTGCATGGTGCTATGTCTGAGAACCCGCATGAAGCATACCGCCAATGGAGCGATGCCTGTGGTTGCTACTGGTTCGATGAGGGTGAAGAATTCCCCAAGGCCATTGAAGATGTCCGGCTGGCATTCTGGTTCGATAACTAAAGGAGGGTGCATGAACTTTAACAAGGTGATACTTGTAGGACATTTGTGCGATGCGCCACAGCTTTCCTATACGACACAAGGGGCCGCTGTCTGCAATTTCAGGCTTGCGGTCAATACCAAGTACCGCGTGGGGGAAGACCTCAAGGAGGACGTGCTCTTCGTGGATATAACCGTCTGGGGTAAGCAGGGGGAGTCATGCAGCCAATATCTCAACAAGGGTAGCCAGGTGCTGGTTGAGGGGCGGCTGAAAATGGAGTCTTGGGAGAAGGATGGCGAGAAGCGGAGTAAGATCGTGATAACCGCCAGCAATGTAAAGTTCATGGGGAAACGTGATGATGGTGCAAGCGGTGATAACCAGGGCGTTGAGCCCTTTTAAGGAGGATACATGAAACAGGATAGAAAGTTGCCGGAAGTAGCTTGGGATGGTGGAGAACTTACCAAGGAACATGCGTTGTTCCTGACGTGGCAGTTGTGGGAGTGGTTGAAGGGGGGAAAGGGAAAACTCTCTTGGCCTGGATGGGCAATGATGGGCGGGAAAGTATCAGACACAAAAGCTCAGTGCCCGTGTTGCCAGTATGTAAAAAGTGCAGGGTTGGATGAATCATTACATCGTTGTGCCAAGGGATGCCCTTTGGGTCATCTGTGGCCCGATGGATGCGAACATAGTTCGGCTGCATTCAAACTTTGGGAGCGTTCCGAACACTCCATTGACCGCGCCTTCTACGCAAAGCAGATAGCGGAGGCCGCTGAAAAGGGATACTGGGCCGAGCGGGACAAGAGGGAAGCGGAGGAGAAGAAGGCTTACGAGCCGAGGGTGGGGGATGACGTAAAGCTAAATAGAGATGGCTTCCAAGGGGGGCACGGATATAAAGTAACCTGGAGACGCGATATGAGCAAAACAGTAATGATTCAATACAAGACTGACCTTCCATTTGGGGTTGAAGCGAATGAACTCACCCTCATCTCCCGCCCTGAGATAGAGGAGCATGTGTTTGAGGGGGTGAGCATATGGCTCACGGAAGGCAACGACGGCAAGACATGGTATTCACCAACTAATAAAGAGTTCAATGCCGATGGATTCAGAACCATGTTGAAACATCTACACTGTAGCGGAAAATACACAATGATACTCCGAAGGGAAACGGGCAAGAAGTAATAACACTGGGGGCCGGGGGTTTTTACACCTCCAGCCCCCACACAAGGAGGATATTGTGGTCACGGCGCTTTCACGCCAAGGGCCACCATGGGAGAGTCTACGGTACAGCGGCGGCGGAAATCATAGTAGCACCGACAGCGTTCGCCACTATTATCTTCAGCCCGGCGGTTACGGGTGTATTCTTGGAGCCGAATGTTCCGGCCCTGGTGGTCGAACCCTTCAATGTTATATTCTCGAATCCGTCAACGGGATCGCCCGCCGTGTTGGTATAGTAGTAGGTTCCCCCGTCTATGGGAACGCTTATTTTCAAGCCGATGAATACGCCCACGGTAGCGATCAACGTGGTCGTGCCATTCGTAAACGTCTTGCCGCCATTGTTCATGAAGTCAATATTGCCATCTAAGTCTTTGAACTGTACGATTCGTAGCGTTGCCATGCTAGTCCCCTCCCATCACACTCGGCGGCTGCATACGGACCGAGCCGTATTGTATCTTGCCATCATGCATATTAAACAGCCCCCGTGATATGCGGTTATGGATGCCGATGCATACCAGCCCGAATCCCATCATACCAAGCCCCGTACCGACATCGTATAGAATGGCATCGTAGAGGCCGCCGATGTAAACGCACCCGGCCATGATGAGCGTTGTTCCGCCTACTTTGGTTTTCTTACCTTCAAACATATACCCTCCTTAGAATGATCCAAGTGTTCCTCCCATTAGTGTATCGTCAGCTGCGCCGCCGCCTGTAAGATTTGGGCCTTCACCGGGCCAGAATTGGACTTGCTCTAGTCCATCTGAACCATGAGTCATTCTCAAATCAACCGAATTTGTACCATCGGTTATTTCTATGGGATTAGCTAACAAGAAGACGTTTAACGCTTCTATGTCATCAAATAACCCAGACCAGCCAGCATTGTTTATATTGTAAGAGGCTTTTAACGTACCACTCCCAGCGATACTTGTCCTGAAATCTCCAAGGCCGTTCACAATGAACCCAACAGGCAGAGCCACCACCCCCATAGTAGATACAGGACTTGTGGTAAGGAAGGGAGTCACATCTTGCGAAGACTTCCATCTCACTAAATCCCAGTATGAAACCCCTTGAACACCTGGCCCGGTGATAGAGCCGAAAATAATCCTGTTTGCCGCAGTTCCGGCGGGGGCATTGTTTGTTACCAGGACTTCCCATGTCTGTGTAAAATCGTTGAATATCCAAAGGGTTAGAAGGTCGTTATTTATAAAGCCAAATATCTCCCCCCATGCTATCTGGTTTTTCGTTGATATAGTTGTTGTTCCGGCCCCTTTGATAATTATTCCAGAAGCATTAAAGTTTATAGTCCAGTTGCTTACTCCATCATCAATGTGAATTGCTACTCCATCTAACCCGCTTGAGAATTTAGCCAAGGCCCTAAAATGTAAAGTGAGGCCGGTCGTAAAATTTTCGTTCCAGTTAGGATTGTTCAATGCCGCAAAATCCCCCGCCCCGGCTAAATCATTAACGTAAATCAGACGGCTTTCAACAACAGACATGGAACCGGTGATAGCCCACGGGGCCGGGGGGGTAACAGTACCATCAAGGCTGTTTCCATCCCACCCACCGGAGCCAGTAGCAAGACGGATTGCTCCGTCTACAGCCTCAATTCCAGCAGCGAGACTATCCCAATCAGCCGCTTTCTTTAATAAGTTCTCTCCAGCCATATTTACCTGTTGTTCGGCGGAAGAAGTTTAGTCACTTCCACCACTAGCTCTTCATACTTTTCGATACCTGCAAGAATCTGCTTTACCACAACTAGCATCTCCGGCGTAGCATCCTCCGCAAAATTAGAAACCACGTCAGATTCCCCCACTAAAGCGGATAATTTATCACTGTAATCAGCCTTCAAATCTGAGATAACGCCTATGTGCTGATTAACGAATTCATGGAAATCATCGGGAAAGCTTACATGACGGCGTGCCTTGATTTCCTTTTCACCTGTCGCAGCTATCAAATCCTTAAAAACTTTTAATCCGCCTGCCATACCATTACCTCCAGACTACCAAGCCCATACATTGACTTGGGTATTGTTTGTCGTGATGTCTGAGTCTTCTGTGTGAGCCCTCACGAAAGGAAGCAATGTCGTGCTGCTTGCATCAACGTAAGTGTCATTGTCTTCCGAATCAAATGTTATAGCCGAGCTTGTGGCATTGACAAACACACCACCGTCTACTTCCTGGGCCTGGGCGTGCTGTATCCATATGTCCACTTCCCCGTTGCCTGAGTTCGTAAAGGCCACGATCATTCTTGTAGTGATGCCATTCTTCTTTTCCAGCACACCACTATTTGAGACTGCCGTTAATGCGTCAAAGGATAGTTTCCTCCCGTCATCATCGGCGGCAACCCTTGCCCGGCCCTGCCCGTCTGCGGCCCTCACGGAGTCAACCCCCATGCCCCCCATCATACCGAGCATGATTGTTAATACTATGCAGATTAACTTCCTCATTCCGTAACCTCCTTAGTCACGTTGTCTATCTCAATGTACGCATCAATCTTTCTTATATCGTTCACGGGTAGGCACTGCACCCACCTCGTCTCGCCATCATGCATGACGGCCTCGAATGGCTCCGACCACTGGTACTCGAACTCAGGGCTTGGGAGTAGGCTTCCATTTCCCACGCTTGAGCACGCGCCAAGACTTAGTGCCAACAGTGCCATCAATAACACGTTTAAGAACTTTCTTCGCAACTTCGCCTACCTTCCTGTTGTTTTTGTCCTTCTGCTGACTAGCTCCCTCCGCCTTACCGCGCCTATAAAGCCAGAGCGCGATTCCTATAAGAAGCAGGATTATGACGGCATAGGAGCCTATAGTCAGTGCGTTCATAGGTTTAAGCAACTCCTTACCATTATCAGCGAAAAAGCTGCGCTATCGTGCACTAAGTCCAACTTGTACTCAATGTCACGATCGAAGGTTTTTATATATTTCACTTCCTTTACATGACGTTCCAAGGCTCCCTCAATGCACTTGCGCTCTACCCCCGCACATCCGGCAAGGATGGCGAGGGCCATAACTATCATCATTACCTTGAGCGCGTTCATGTTAGCCTATCTTCTTTACTGCTGTGATACGACCCCATACGGTAAGGGCCGCGCCCACTGCACCGATAATCGCATTGACGATCATTGCCTGGTCGCCTATGTCATAGCCAAACTTCATTGAAAGTATGGCTACTATGGAGGTTATCGCCCCCCATATGGTCTTGCTCTGAAGCATACCCTTTGTTTCTGCGTTCATACATCCTCCTTTAGTAACAGTTTACGACCCTCAACAGGATCGTATCATTATCTTTACATATATGCATGAAACGTGTAAAGGCTCTTTTGCTGCCAAGCACGCCATTATATCCAGCGAGTTTATCTATTGCCTCTATAGTTTTGCGTAGATATGACGAACCTGGGGCTATGCACCCTAAAAGCTCAGTATCTCCCTTGTCATTAATCGGGCGCATAGGGGCGTTGGCTATGTGAATCTGGATGCTTGAGCGGTCTGGCACGCCCACAAGCTGGAATACCTCTATGCCCCGGCTAGGTGACATAATCTTGATGGCCTCGTAGAGTCCCGCTGGTATGCATGATATGAATGGCGTGTTATCTCTCCAGGGAAGCTCTGCGGTGAGGCACACGGGCACATGGTCCTTGCCTGTCATAACGCCAAGCATGGCATCGTGTAGGGGGGCTATCCGTCTTATATCGAACTCTGGTATCATCTTTTCACCTCCAGTAAGCCATCTATCCGTTCGTGTACGCGCCGAAAACTTGCAGTATTATCCTTACGCATCTCGCCCATGTCAACTTTCTGCTCTTGCCTTCCATCCGCAATTGCCTTGATAATCTCCTTATGAGATTCCTTGGCTTTTTCATCATGTTCTTTCTGATGGAGCACCGGGCCTTTCTCGTCGCTCTTTGATATTTTTCTCTTCCACAACCAGAAGAGAAAATAAACAAATGCTACAAGTCCCACGTTGAAAATGGTATGAATGGCCCCGGATATTAATTCAGGTAAATATGGTTGTACGGTTACCATGGCTTCCATCTATCACCTCTGCTTTTTCTTTATTTCACTGCCTCTGCCGAACCAGTAGTAGTAGAGCTTCCCGATTACTGGTATATTCTGGAGGGTTCTAAGTTTGTCCATCTCTTTGTTCTCAGCAAAACTTTTATATAGGTCAATGGTGTCCCTGGTCACATCGTCTACTAATGCAAAGGGCGGTAAAATGGATTGGCCTATGGCACTTCCGAGCCCTTCCCGGCGCACCTGGTTGACGGTGTATCGGCTGAAGCCTATGAGCTTGGCTGCATTATCCACCAGCAAGTCATCCAGCCTCACCTCTCTGCCAAGCAATAAATCTTTCAATACATCGGCTGTCCCGTTCATCGCCATAACAAGAATTGATAGCCATATCATATTTTTCGTTGCCTGGGTAGGGTCGGTCTTGAACTGATTGTAGACCTCATTCCTGTAGATGTCGAAAAGCTTTATCTGCCAGGTCTTGAGCATGTAGAATATGCGCCCGTTGCCGCCCCTGAGATATTGTTCGGGAACCTCTGAGAGTACGATGGGCTGGAAGTTAAGGAGTTCATTGAACGCGAGATATTTTACGTCTTCGGAGATAAGGCCCGTTCTCAAATCATCCAGCACGTCCTCCGTGCTATTGCCGAATATTTCCTTAATGTCCCTCTCAAGCTCCTTATTGCCTTGCCGGGCCTGACGCTGGTACTTCGATATGACGGAGTTTATCAGGGCTTCCTTGCCTACCCTGTCTATCTGAGTAAGGCCTACGAGCCTGAAAACGGTATCAACCGCTCCAGCCATGACAGATTTTTCCTGGACTTCGGCGGCAATCCTCTCAATTCCGATGTCTTCTTTTGTGATCACTGACTTGCCGACAATTGCTCTAATTGTAGCTGGAAGGAAATCCCTCAAGCCCCCGGCATATATCGCAAGTGAAAGGTCGCCTATCTGCGTGACAGCGTTAAACACAGAGCCCATGACTGTCAGATATGATAAGTTCTTGTAAATGCCAATCCATCCAGTTGTTCCTCTTTGAGAAAATCGGGCGGTCAAAATATTCCTGACTTCCTTTTCCTGGGCGGGCGTTATCTCGCCTTTATTTATCAGGTCAAGAATGTAGAATCCAAGGGAGTCCTCCATGTTGTTAAACTCATCTGCCTTTGAATCCGTGGGTCTGCTCTTTCCGAAAAGCTTCCGGCCTTCTATGGCTTCATTTACCGAAGCGATATAGTCAAGAAGGGCCGAATTGGAATCACTATAAAAAGTATTCATTTCAGGCGTTACAAAATCAATGATGCGGTCTTTCATGTTCCCAGTGGCAGACAGTGTAATGTTGCCGCCGCTGTAGCCGCGTATCATGTTGTTTATGAGATTGACTTTCTCCTGTTCTACAAGAGCCCTTCCAAGCGAGAGTTCTTTTCTTTTAATGGCCTCATCAAGAATGCTCCAATCCTCACGGTCAGACATGAACTCAAGGAAGCCACTTGAGTCCTCAACCTTCCGGGGGAAATAGTTCTCAAGGTAGCCGACATCAAAACCCACCTCGTTGGCCCTGGCATATATATCGTCCAGAACCACCTTGACGGCTGCGTACTCATCAACAAAGTCATTGGTTTCGGCAAGCTCGCTTATCTTTGTAATGTCGCCATTCTTCAGGGCCATGTCCAGGTCGGCGAAATCATCCCTGGAGAGCTTTTGAACCTTCTTGATGAACGGCACAACTGCCCGGTTGTCTTTCTGTATCTGTGTTGCTATCGCAAACTCAAACTTCCTCAATGTCTGCCTCAGGCTTTCTTTGACATTTGCGAGCCTTGTTGAAATGACACCCAATAGTTTCTCGGTTATTCCTTCAGGGGCAGATATTAAATCCTTCGCCTTTTTCTTAAACGCCTGTAATTTGCTCGGCTGGATATTCCGGTTTACTTCATATAACGCTTCGGGTATATCAGTGCGTTTGCTCCCGCGCTCCTCGATCTTGGGCCGGAATCCCCTCGAACGTTTGAACCTGACACGGGCCTTGAGCTTTTCGGTCACGCTGTCAAGCTCCTTGGCGGTCATCTGGCGCAAGGGCTTGGATATTCCCAGTTCCTTCTTGATGTCATTTATGACGGTCTGGTTTATCTCATTAATTTTTCTTATGAAGGCTATTTTGCTCCGCGTGCTCCCAAGGTTCTTCTTTAGCTCCTGGGCCTCGGCAAAAGCGTTCGCCGCGCTCTGAAGACGGATAGCGACATCCCCGAATTGCTTGGGAGTGGTGGAGTTGGCTATGGGCTTCAGGAACTTGCCCCTCAGTGCCACGGGCAGGGTCTCGCTCGCAAGCTCTGTCAGAGTGCGCCTTGTGGCCTTCTCTATGCGACCTTTAACCCTTCTCTGGGCTTCCTTGCTACGAATACGGTTAATACGCCGCCTTGCCGATTCTACGGCGGCCTGCCGCCCCTCTCGCCGTGCTATTCGGGCCAATTTGACCTGTTCTTGCAATTGGGTGCGTAATTCGGTTATTTCCTGCTCCGGCGTCGGCTCCCCGAACTCAATCGCCCCCCGCTCTTCACTGAGCTTGTCAAACACGGTTTGAATGAAACCCTTGAACTTCTCCCAGAGGTCGCCCAGCTTGACCTTCATGCGCTCTGTGAAGGTGTCTATATCCGTGGCCCCCTCATCGAATACGAGGGTTCCAAGGGCCTCAAGCTGTGGCAGCGGGTCTTGCTCGGCCTCAAGCGTGGTCAAGCTGGCTATGGCATCGGCCTCTATCTTTTGGGCGCGTTCTTCTATTTGGGCCGTGGTTTCTTCTTGTCGCGCCGTCTGTAGCTCGGTAAGGGCTGTCTGGAGTTCTGTTGGGGCCCCTTCTTCGGCAATCTCCTCAGTTGTCACCCCAAGCTCGCCAAGGAGTTGATTCACCACTTCCTCTTCAGTCGCTTCCGTGGCTATGATTTCCTCGAATTGCTCTTGCGGCACGGGCTTGCCCTCTTCGACTGCTATGGCTTCGGCCTCTTCGGTTACTCCCGTAATGGAAGCCTGGAAGGATTCGATGAACTCGTTATCGCGCTCTGTGAGTTGGTTATCGGTCTTGTCCTGAGACAGATTCGAGATGATTCCCACGCCGCCGCCTGTGATGGCGCCTACCCCAAAAGCCCTGACAAGATCGCCAAGCCTGGGGGTATCGCCCGTTGCCATGCCTGAAATAACTTCCTGTCCGGCCTCCTGAGTGCCTTCCAGCGTTCCGCCCCGGACGGCACGGGAGAGCACACTGCCCCCCTCGGTGAAGAAAGCGAGCTTGTTCGTGATGGTTATTAGAGGCACATTCAGCCAGAACGTTGTGGTAGCGGCATCCCCGGCCTTGGTCTTGCTCCCCGTTTCCCTCAGAACGTCACGGTATACCATGCCTGCCTCTGTGGAGGCCTCCATTGATGTCATTATCCCGGTCCCGGCCCAGGCCGCGAATCTGGCAGTCGCGCCGAAGAGGAGCCTTGTGCCATTGGCAACCCCGTAACCTGGGATGAAGAATACCGCCATAGAGCCTACGCCGCTGGCTACATCGTCCGAAAAGTCTCTCTCTTCCGCGCTGGGGATCATCTCGTTGCGCCACAAGGCCGCTTGGTTGGCAAGGTCGGCTCCGAGTTCACTGTCAGTTATCCATTGAACTGAGCCAGCCATGCCCTCTACGGTTGCCACGGCCCCGGCCCCGGCACCACTTATGAAACGCTCAACACGCCGCAAACCTTCGCCCTCCGGCACTACCTGGCGCTTGAACTCCTCGACCGTTATCCCGCGCTCACGGGCTTCAAGTGCTATGTTGGCCTCGGCTATGTCGGCTTCCTTCATGCCGAAAATGTGCCTGAAATATCCGTCAACCTCTTCCCATAACGTGCGTTCGGGGGCGCGGCTTATCGTTGGCTGTCGCCTGCGCTGGATGTCTACCATGCGGGCCTTGACTGCGGCTTTAAGCTGCTGTGCCGATTCATCGGATTGGAGGAGTCCGGTTATATGCTCTTTTTGTGATGCAACTATATCAGGCTCAACCCCGAATGAGAAAAAGTCGAGGTGGTCATCTGATACCCTGTTTCTGTCCTGTGTCGGCAAGAGGTCGCCTGGGGATTGTGCCTGATCCGGAAGCTTTGTAAGGTCAATGGATGTCTTGGCGGCTTCTTCCGTCTGGTTGGGCAAGCGTGATGTATCAAGCGTGAATTTATTCGCCATCTTCTTGCTCTCTGAGTTGTATCGTCACGGCGGTAATATTGCCCTCTGTAATAGGCATATTTGCTTTCTGAAGTCTTTTTATGGCTTCGTTGCGTTCTTTACCAGTTGAAGTTGTCGCACCAGCGGAAAGCTCGCCGCCGAAGAAATCAAATACTGCGTCAATGGTTCCGCGCTCCTTCGGGCTTATAATGCCTTCAACGAGGTCAGTATATTCCCCTGGCTCTGCGTCTGGGTTTTCTTGTACGAAAATATCAAGCGTCTGAGTGGCCCTTGACCATTCAACCGCATTTACAGCTTCGTCACTACTATCAAAAATTTTCTTACTCTTGGCATTATCGAGTATCGTATATGCCTGTTTGATCGCGCTTTCCTGCGGTGTCTCTGCTTTGCCAGTCCTGGCTTGTTTTTGTTTGAATAGCTTATTGAAATCAGCCGTGCTTATGCCGTTTTTCTTGCGCCCATGTGCTGAAACAAGTTCCTTAACGCTTACGCTGTCTGGGTCCACATTTATTCTTGTGGTGAAATCGGCCAAAACGACCTCGTTTGATTCATTGAATGGGCTACCGTCTTCTATTATAGACATGATTGCTTTGCGCTCATCCGGCTCAAGTATTGACCATATAGGGGATGCCTGTGCTGCCGTAACAGTTGCCGTGCCCTGCTCTGTTAAGTCTATGACTTGATTGGTGAAGGTCTGGACGCTCTCAGTCCGGGCTTCCTCTGCCGCATCGTTTTGGATTTTAGTCTGGCTCCTGATGTCTGCTTCCAAGGTCTTAACTGTCTCTGCGGGGAGCACGCTTTTCATCTCGTCAAGTATGTCTTGCGCGAGTTCCGGGTTCTGAAGGCTTGCGCCTATGACAGCCGATTTAATTATAGCTTCCCTGCCTTCGGTTATCCTGTCTTCTGCCTCTTCTTGGTCAATAGAACCTGCGGCTTTAAATTTAAAGACAGTAAGTGCATGGGATTTTAGTTTTTCTTCTATCGTTCCCACTGATGGGTTAGCCGCCGCTTCTTGCACTGCGGTATTGAGAGATTGGTCGAGATTACTAAACACCTCTCCTTTTAATTGTTTCTGCTGATGGATGGCAAAATTAGTTCTATCTTTAAGCACATCGGCCTGAAGCTCTTGATTGACAAAAACCTTTTCTTCGTCTGTTAATTCAGCGGTTCTTTCCACTATGCTGTTGCTGTAGGCAACCTCCAATCTTTCCACATTGCCTTCAGTATCAAGACCTGCTACCGCGTTTAACTCCTTGGCCTTAAACTCCACCAAATCTTGCCTTATCTCATTGGCGGCTGCCGTGGAACGATTTAACACCCTCTCGCGGGCCATCCTTTCCCTCGCGGCGAGATGACGTGCTCCTATCTGCCCCGCCGCTTGACCGGCCTGGACGATAGCGCTACCGAGCTGCTGTTGAGCCTGGAATCCCGCTGTGGGGGCCTCGAACCTGCCCCGCCTGACCTGTGTGGGGTCGTCTACTTGCCTCTGCGCTCTTGGTATCTGGAATCCGCCCATTTACACAAACCTCCCCGTCACGCCTGGAGTTGACGCCGCTGCTCCGAGACCGGATATTAATGTAGCCAGAGGCGCTAGGCTCTTCTGTTTGGCTGCGGCCTGGGCCTGCAAGGAGAATTGCGCGGCCTGGGACAAGGCTTCTCTTGAACCCTCTTCCCCGGCTATCAATATCGCCTCGACATCTTCTCTTGTAACCCTTTCGGTCTCGGCAAGTATCTCCTGGGCGCTCCCGGTGAGTAAAACGCCTGATTTGCCAAATGCGGCCTTCTGGGTGCTTTTAAGCTCTTCTCCCCCTTCAACGGCCTTCTTTGCCCTCTTGCGGCTCTCTCGCCTGACGATACGGGCATTCTCAGCAGCCTGGGCCGCGTTAGCCTTTGCCGCCGCTTCCGTAGCCGCAGCTTGCTCTCCGGCTGCCTGGGCTCCCAGTATGGTCCCGCCGACTATGGCCCCTGCCGCTATGAATGGAAGTGCCGCCATTTTATTTGTCTCCTTTTCGTATTATGGTATATATATACATGTCTTTTTGGTCAGGTGTGTAATTTTGTAACGTTGCTTCGCGCTCAAAGCCGAGCCTTTCAAGCCACTTGATGGTGCGCTCGTAATCAACCTCGGCAATGCACTGGAGGCGGTGCAAGGTCCCCTTTTCAAAGGCTTCCGCGATTATGCTCATGCACTGCTTATGGAAGTCCTTGGGATACTTTTCAACCAGTTCCCCCGTAATGGCCCATATCTCTGCCACGCCACTGACAATACTTATCACTCCGACACATGCCACCACGTCCTGGTCATGGTATATCGTGTAGGCGTGGCCCCGTTTCATCATATCCCATATAGTGCCTACCCAGTCATCCATGGTGGAAATCATATCCCGGTCCCGGTCTCGGAGCTTCATTGCCAGTATATCCTGTATTTTCATGGGTTCAAGGTGTAATTTCATGTGGTCTCCACCTCCAGGATAAGGGCCGTAACTGTGGCCGGCAACGGCTGGTCCTGGACTATGAATACAAAGTTTTGGCGATTGCTCCCGCCCTCGTAGTCCTCAAACTCTACATCGCCCTCAAATAAGCCGTCAGCGGCAAAAGTATAATAATCGTCTTGATTGACCTTGCTGGACTTCTCAAGGTTGAGGGCCGTTACCCCGGCCTCGGTCGCGCCACACTTCAGGCCGAGCGTGTTAAAGAGCCTCAACCATACCTTGCTGATACGGGCTATCTGCGCCTGAATGGTTCCATCGGGGGCCGGAACGTTCGCCCTCATGGTCTGTATCAGGGGCTTATACGGGAGTCCCACGACCACGTTCGTTACCGGGGCCACAATGGTTATCGAGCCTGCCACGACTGTGTGAGTGGTGATCTTATCGGGGTCGCCGTCCCTGATAGCCGTAACCACATCTCCGTCAAAGCGGTCAAGCCCTGAAACCGTTGTAGACGTGGTTTCTTGTAACGTGAAAGCATCGAGCATACGCGCATCTTCGGGGTCGGCGTCTACGTCCAGGGGCTTCTCGAATCGCTCCACAAACCGGGCGGGGGAGCCGTTGATGGTACGATTCACGACTACCCATACCTCATCCACTGTTTCGTCCGTGAGGTTGGGGATAACCGCTACCGATTCGTAGTTGTCGGAAGCGTCTGAGGCCCCCGCTGCCGTGGCCCCGGTCTTGTGGACATGCCATGCCGCAAGGTTCTGGTTTCGGATATACGTCATGCCAACGAGGTCTCCGTCATTGTTGACACCCCATATCACCGGGAATGGACGGTTTTGCACGGCAAGCTGCTTAAAGCCGGAAGCCCCGCCAACATCCTCGGCAAGCAAGGTCTTGTCATCGGCAATGTAATCATCGGTTTCAAAGTTGAAGTTAAGCTCCCTTATCTTATCGCCGCCGCGCTCTACGAATAGTATTGACTTCTCAGCCACAATGGATTGAATATTGGCACATCCGTGTATAGTTCTGCGCCGTGTGAATATGCTTGAAGGCGTGATAATGGCGTCTCGGAGTCCTATCTGCCACTCGCTATCCTCAAGCCCGGCTACCATGACGTCACGGCTCTCAAGCCATCGAATGAGAGATGCTGTACGGGCGTTCAACGTGAAGGCATACGAATCGGCATCACTTACTCCAGGCTTGAAGTTCTCAAACTGTCCGACCTCTGAGCCCCAGAACGTGTTGGGGAATGACGGCGAGCCCCCATAAATGAGCCTGTTTTCATGGAACACCACGGCTCCGGGGTAGTCTGCTGAATCCCAGTAGCTTGAGCCGAGTATCCATATGGTGGTGGCAGTGGCGGCGTCAAGGGCAATAAGCACGCGGCCCCTGACTACCGTTGCGCTTACGAAAGTAGTTATCTCTACAAGGCCGCTATGTATTTGAATGTATTTGCCCTCGTCAACTTTGCGGAAGAGTTCTGCCGCTGAACCTGTGGTATCAACGCGGAGAATTGCGTGCCTGTCTTGAGTATTAGCAAGTGTTGAAGGGTCAACATCTGTTGGTATTCTGATATAAATAGTATCAAATCCAAGACCGTCTACATCTCCATAATCCCATTCACCTATTCCTAAACTACTCAGAACAATGCGGAAGCTGTCTCCCACATCAAAATCATCATCGGTTCCGCCCGTCAATGTAACTTCTATCTTATCATTGGTGGCATCCTGGTTGCCGATGGCAGTGATTGTTCCGCTTGAACCATCGGTTAGATTCAGTATGGTCATTCCGGTTTCTACGCCGAGGCTTTCAAAATCCCTACCAGCGTTGTCTACCAAGAAAGCTGAATCAGCAAACCCGGCCTTATGAGTGCCTGTAACCTTATCCAATGCAGCGGTATTTTTATTTAAGAAATTGCCGTGCCATGCCATTTCATCGGGTTCTGTTGTTGGGTTGACGTTATAATAATATTGACTTCCTATGCTTGATGCAACCCAAAGGGCTGCTGTAAATCTTTCTGCTACATTCCCATTTACGTTAGATGTTAAGGTTATAACATCTCCCACGGCCCCTTGCGCACTCGGATTAAGAGAACCGAATGGAGTTCCAACCATTGACAATTCGCCTGAACTTAATGTTGTGTCAGAATCAAGAAACTTGTCTATTATTTTCCCTAAAACACCATCTCCCGCGCCCGCACCCTCATCTTTCCATAAAATTGTGGCGCTCCTTTGCCCTGCAAATAATACTCTCCCAATATCTCCATCAAGAAAATCAAACGCATTTCCAGTTCCTGACGCATCGGAAAATCTTGCTGTCTTGTCTGAATTAAAAGCACTGCCGCCAACAACTTGTGATAAAGTTATGTCCACATCAATCGTAAAAAAATCATCAATCAAGGGCTCGGTATTAAAATTGACTTCGTGTAATACCCATTCGGTATCACTTATGCGGCTTAACTTTCTTGGTGAGTGGTCGTTATGTGCAAAGTACATGACGCTATTTGTCTGGGCGAAGTCTATCTCAAACAGGTCTGCGGTCAGATACGGGCTTGTTATCTCAACGGGGCTCCCGGTATCAAGCAACTGGGCCCCATTCTTATAGAAACGCATGTAGCCGTTGCCGATCTCGACAACATAGGCCGATACCGTGGATATTACAAAGGGGATGAGCCTTGCGGCCCCGTCAGCTTTCGTGTTGGCAATGTACTTGCTCCCGCTCCGGGCAATGGCTCCGCCCTGGGGGAATACAATGAAGTTCTCGATGCGCTTACAGGCATTCCTGTAACCCTCAACATCAACCCTGCCGTCCATGCGGGCGCTGTACTGTCCAGAGTCAAAAGCTGTCTGTATAGTCTTGAAGGCGGGCATTAGGGAATTAACCTGAAGTCTACGTTTAACCGCCCGTTCCCGCGCCCTCTGCTCTGCCATAAGGTATCGGGCCTCTGGCTCTGCAAGGACTTCTCGAACCTGATATTGGATTCGATGGCGTTTTGCTTCCTTGCTAGCGATAGAGCCTTCTCAGACTGAAGTACCATATCGGCCTTCATGGTTCGCTTGTTGGGGAGAATGATAGCCAAGCTCCCGGCTATTTCAAAAATAAGCGTATTCTCGTAGAGAATGTCGAACTTGGTGGTGTCCGTAAATTGGGGCGTGTACCGCATGTTTATCTGGGTCTCGTTGGTCAGTATTATCTCGCCCTCTAAATCCCACTTGGGCGGGACAAGGGACTGTGAGCGGTCAATTATCTCCCATATCCTCTTGGAGTCGGCGGGCTGTGGAAACGCCCTCTCCCACTGAAATGCGGGGGTATCGTAAGTGGCCTCCAGGTAGTCCTCATCCGCGGCAAACTTGGTATCGGGGTCTGTGTTGTCAGAGAGCCGGACATATATTGTCGGGAACGCGAGGCTGTCATTGTTGCCAAAAACCCACTCTCCGGCAGATAACGACCCTATAGTGCCAAGGGTCATGGCAGTATCGTCCTCGTACACATCGTCCGGGCTTTGTTTGAAAGACAAGGGGTTTGATGGCGGCAAGTAATACTCATTAGTGCCAGAGGCCGATGCAGTCCATCCTCCATCCGTTCTCAGAAGCGTGAAGCGGGTATTGCTATTCAACTCCCGCTGGACCCTTTTCAGGGCGAACTTCCACGGATGCATGGACATGAGGCTATCGCGCACACTGGCATAGATCAGATTACACTTTTCAGCCCGCTTGTTGGCATCGCTGAGAGCAACTATAGGCTCCTCGCCGAGATGTTGCAGGGCTCTATTGCATATTATGACATCACTTGCCGCCATGTCTTCCCCCTATTTGGCCTTACGTTTTGCTTTCTTCCTGGTGGTCTTCTTCTTGGCAGGAGCCTTCTTCTCGACCGTGGGCCTACTGTTGTCGCCATCGGCAGAAGCCGCGGCTTTGCCATCGGCCTCGCCAAAGCTCTCTTCCGTGACTTCGGTGCGGGTCGCCTCTTCCTTCTTCGTTTTCACCCGCCTTCTTCTTCGTGCGCTCTTGCGCTTTTTCACGGTAGCGTAGAAGTCCATAAGGGCCTGCCTGTTCTCAGGGCTTGCGTGTGCCACTGTGCAATGATTGAGAAGCCCTGATATAGGCCTTCCCGTGTTCGGGTGCAGGCCAAGTTCGATTTCGGACATTACTATGGTGTGCGTGACTTCTATAAAGTCCGCACCATTGCCGGGCCTGCCCCTGTTGACGGCACTGCCCTCCACTGCTGGGTTGTGCATTACTCCCTGATACAGAAAAGGTGTTTTTGGTTCGAATGTCGAACCACCAAGCGGGGCTACCGCATCCTTTTCAAATTCATGCATATTGATACCCTCCTGTTAGTTAGGGAGTGGGGCAAAATACCCCACTCCCGCATTCATACGATGCTATACTGGTTCTTCGCTCGTCTTCTCTACCCCGTCCATCAGGGCGGCAAATATCTTGCCTGATGCCATGTTCTGCACGGCTACCGTGAAGTACAGGCCGAAAAACTCCTGGTCAAGCGCGTCAACTGGAAGCCCGATGTCCCAAAGGGTCGTGCCTATGGCGACATCTGTGGTCACTGTTACTGTCTTTGAGTCAACAACTGTGCCGCTGTTGACCGCTGCTGTGGTGTGCTTGTAAAGATCGATCTGAAGCGTGGCCCCGCTTACTGAGGCTGACAATATCTCGTCTGTTACCTTGACGAGAAGCCTTGTCTTGCCGAGGTCCGAGGGGTCGGCATACTTTGCCGCGGCATTCGTGTAACGCCTGTAAGTCTTACCAGTGGCGATCTGGATAACGTTGGTGGAAATAACGCTTCCGATGCTGATGCCGACATCCAATCCGTCTGCGAATAAGTTTTTAGCTTCTATCGCTGCCATTATAGCCCCTCCTTTCTAGGTTATTTCGGATTCCGTGAATGTGAGAGCGTCCATGAGCCTGACGGGGGAACCGTCAATCATAGGAATCTCGCCATCGCCAAACACGTTAGCCATCGTGAGGTTTACGTTGGTACGGTTGAGAGCGGCCTTCTTGATCTGCGACAACAGTTTCCTGTTGACGTAGATGATAGCGCCCTTGCCGCCGTTCTTCATAACGACCTTGAGGTCTATGATGTCCTCAAAGTTAAAGAGGTTGGAACTCCCTGATGTCTCGATGTTACGAATAGCACCGATGCACTTGGGGTTTTCAACCACGAGACCGAAGTGGGCCTTGAACTGAGTGGAGTAAACCATCAGCCTTGCGCCATCTGTCGTGGCAGACCATCTCGGAATGAGGCCGAGGTCTTTCTGCTGGATTCCGGCCTGTGAGCCCGTGGGGTATACGCCATAGACCTGATTGATTCCAGGCTGTACCACCACAACGCTTGACAGGTCGCTTCCGTCGCCGCCCGCGTCAAGGACAAACTCATCGTCAATGGTGTCGAGACGGGTGAGGATGCCTGTCATCTGGTCGGGGTCAACGGCGTTGTTGCCGTACATCATTCTTGTTCCCGATGTCTGCGAGATACCCTCGACAAAAGCCGTGTCCTCGCTCGACCTGAGGCCGCCTACATCGCCGCTCTGGTTGGCAAGCTCCTCGTCAATGTCCGAGTAGTCCTCAAGAAGCTCTATCACATCCCTGTTCTTCTCAGTGCTTGACGCACTGGGGGAAACGGGCTGGTTGTATCTGCGCGTCCTGCCTGCTGGCTGGCTAACACGTATACTTGAAGTATGCGTTATCCTGTCGTTTGCCTCCCTGAAGGGCAAATCTTCCAGCAAGGCATTGTTGTCCCTGAGAACTTCGGCTATCATCATAAGGTTTCCCTTTGGATCAAACCGTTTTAAGACCTCAAGGAGCGTCATGTCTTGGTTTGTGTTAAATGTTGCCATTTGTCATGGCCTCCTTTTCACTCTTGTTTTTTGTCACTGTCATACGTCATGCGGGGCTTGCCGTCAATACCTAACGGCACTGTTGGCTTGCCACCTTGTCCCCCGCCTCCGCCAAGTGCTGAGTCCTCGGAAATCATATTCCCGAAATTACCAAAAGCCTTGACGATGGTGGGATGCGCTGCTATCCCGCAGTCTTTGAAGAGCGTGATGAGTTCTTCTCCGCCTAATTTAATCGCGGTTCTCTGTCCCTTGAGAACAAACTCATTGTATCCATCTTTGAGTTCGGCCTTCAGGGCGTTTGTATTCTCCTCAAGCTCCTTTGCGTCCGCTTCTTTGGCGGCGGTGTAAACTTCTGCCATCAGGCCGTTGTATAAGCCAACGAACTTGTTAAGCATGTCTGTTGGCATATTGACCTGATGTGCAAACGCCTTTATCTGGCCTTCGAGGTCTGTGTCTCTATTCAGGCCATCTGGAAAACCAGGGTCATCCAGTTCGTAACCGTCTGCGGTTTCGGGTTTGCCAAGCTTCTGGTAAAACGCTTCCCTGTCCTCTTCGCTGGTGTCATCGCCGGGGATGTTCAACGCCTTTTCAGGATCGAAACTTGCCAGCTTGTCGGAATTTTCACGGGATTCCTTTAAGTAGCTAGAGAAATCCTTGTGTTTCCATAAAGCTTTGTCGTCTCGATGCTCTTTAGGTACTGAAGTCATCCAATCGGGAGCCTGTAGCTCCTCGCCGCCTTTGCCGCCTGCGTCTTGGTCAGTCGCGCCTCCATCACTTCCCGCATCCGCTCCGTCACTTACCAGAGTTGCCGCTGGTGAGCCTCCTGTATCCGTATCGGCATCGTAATTCCTTGCCTTCGCCAAAGACATTTTTAACCAGTTCATGTTGCCTCCTTAACCCGTTGGGGTCGTGTCGCGTTCATACTCTGCAAGCGCATCAACAAACTTCCCATAAAGCGATTCAAGCTTTTCGGGTGTGATGTGCGCTCCGGCTACCGTCAACATTAGATTCGTGCCGAAATTCCTCACGGCTAAATCACTCTCAGTTAGGTTGGGGTCGAACACTCCCGCTTTCCCCAATATGTCCCGCAAGACCAAGCGGCCCCTGGGGCTATCAAGGAATACATGCTGATACTCCTTTATCATGCTTGGATGCGTGTAGCCAAGGACTTTCTCGGCCTTCTTTATCTGCGCGGCCTTGTTCTTGGCTTTCGCGGCTTCTTGCTCTTGCGGTGTCATGCATTCCCCTCAAAAGGTAAAAAGTCTATACACATCACGCCAAACATATCTATGAATTTAGTATCCTCCTTGTCGGCAAGATACCATTGCTGACTTATGCGATCCTCCATAATCCGGGCTCCGTGGTAAAGAACGCCTATGTCAATGAGGCTTACCTGCATTACTCTCCCTCACTAGCCAGGAGAGCTTCTGTAAGCTGCCCCTCGCTGTCCTTGTCGGCCTTGGCAAGCTTGCCCGCCGTATCTGCCTGTGCCGCAAGCTGAGCGGCCTGGGCCTGTTGCTCTGCCTGTGCCGCGACCTGCTGTCTTTCCTCTTCGACTTCCTTCTTCGACCTGAGACCCTTGGCGGGGAATGCGTTGGCTTGTGCGATCTCCCTGACAACCACATCGCTGTCAAGGTTCCGCAAGGGTTCTTCGCCGAATAGCTGCACAACCGGGCCGAGGTCAAACATTGTCTGGTTGATGCCCCGCGTCTGGAACAAGCGGCTTTGTACCTGCGCCAGAGGGCCAAGGAATGTGATACCAACGTCTTCGCCCCCTCTGAGAATATCGGGGGGTTGTGGCATCCTCCCCGCTTCGTTCTCTATCTGGAACACCCTCTCAAGGGACGCACTCGCAACCCCTTGGAGCCGGGTGATACTGCTCATAAGTATGACGGCCTTCTCTCCCTCTTTGGCTATTACTTCCGTTGCGGTCTGGCTCCCGCTCGCATTGAGGGCTATGAAGAAATCAACGTTAAAGGCCTGCCGGACGCTATCCCGCTTATCAAGCTCCCGGTCCCTGGCAATTGGATATTCCCTCGAAACCTCCATAAAGAAGGGATCACGCTCCCCCTTTGCTACATAGTTGATACCCCTTGCGCTGTAATCAGCCATTCCCTCTTGGGCCGGGTCTGATACTACGGGGGGCTCGGCGGCACGTTCGGCAACTCCCAGCAGGGTCTTACCTATGATATTGAGGGCCATTGCATCAGGTAGGGCTCTCATGGCGGGGGAACGCCCGTATTCTTCTCTTGTGTCCCTGTAGGGACGCCATACCACGTAAGGCATTGTATCGAATCCGCTCTCCCTCAAGATAACGTCTTCCGTCTTCTCGCCCTTCGTGCTGCGCTGCCCCAAGAAGCTCTCATCGGTTTTCTTGTTACCTGAGACCTGCCCGGTCATCACCCATACAGAGGCAAACGGCTTGTTGATGGAATCAAACTTGAACGGGTCATAATCTTCCCGCTTGTACACGGCATGTATGACCGTGCGCTCTGCAAATGGATTCTCCTCGGCGGCCTCGATAATATCTTCGGGCACGTTCTCGACCCCGAACTTGGAGATTATCTGCTTGAGCGTGAAACTTATCTTGCGATGGAACACGTCTATGACGTTCTTGTCGTTGTGTGAAAGGAACGTCTCGCCTGGGTGGATAGCCATTGCGACAATGCCTGCGCGCTCGAAGTCCTCTTCAATGTACAAGGGGGCTGTGCCATAACCAGCCCCATCCTGTATCTGCAAGTAGAACTCGTCATAATAATTGGATGCGTTAAGGGTGGCATAAAGCTGCTCCTCGACCGCTTGCAGATAGAGACTGACATCCCTCATATCGTTTAAGTCCTGGTTGCTCATGCTGAGCCTGAACCATGGATCTGTTGGGCTGATGAAATTGCCGAAGATACCGTTGACATGCACATCAAGGGACAGTTGCGCCGTGCCATCGTATATGTCATCGTAACGCTTCTCGCCCTGCGGCTCGGTCTGAAGGATGTCCGCACGTAAAGGGGAAATCTCGCGGCCTATCTCCCGCCACGTATTTTCAAACCTATGCCGCCTGGTGGCAAGCCATGCCTGCGTCTTGATGACGTTCTTGATTATTTTGTCTTCGCGTTCATCCGCCATTATATTCCCCTGTTGTTATTCATTTGGAATCCTCTTCCGCCGAGCCGCCTGGCGTATTGGTCTGATAATGGAAATCAATCTCCATGAGACAGGCATCGTCATCGTAAGTATCTGAGCCTGCGGGCGTGTCGCTCTCGTTGGCGTCTCTGTAAACATGCACAAATAGCCCGGATGATATAGTTTTTGTAGTTCCTGTCAAATCAGCCATATCATGCATTTGGTGTTTGTACTGAGTACCGTCTGCGGCATCGGGAACGGCATTAACTATCAATGTAGAACCGAATGTCGCATCAATATTCTCCCATTCCGTTTCTGTTATCCATGCCACATTGCCAATACCAGTATCAACAGGGAACCAGTGCAGGTGAAGCTCAATATCTGTAGACTCTTTGAATGCATGGGGAACTTGAGTAGCAAAGTAAAGCTCCTCATCCGTATTTTTATCAAAGCAATATGTTCCTACCGCATTGCTTACTGCTCCTGTCACAAAATCGGGGATAGCCGCACCTGGTTTGCCCGTAACCGCTGGCATCCTCAAGTCATCCCACCTTGGAGAGTTGAGCACGAACACCTGGGCCTCAACAGCATTCACAAAGTTGCTGTCGGGGGTTCCAACGCCTACGCCAAGATTATCGTTGGTATCATCCCAGAACAGATTGGCGTTATCCTCTACTGTCATGCCAGTGGAATTGATAAATACGATTGAGCCGCTTGTCAGCAAAGGCCCACTGAGTTCATTGAAATATGCCTGATTAATGGGATTGACCCAGATGATGCCTTCGTTTGCACTTATTCGCAAAGCAATACCCATAAATATCTTTCTCTCTGAACCTGTGGGCGCAACATTGGTCAATTCTCCGTCTGTATTGCCAACATATATTCTATCGGCTACGTTCCAAGATTCGCTAAAAGGCGTACCTGTGGTATCGAGTTCCCTTACCAACCCGAATACCGTTACATATCCGAACTGGTTATTGCCGATGATTTCCGTAGTTATCCCGATAGAGCCTGCTGTTGCGGGGGCGGCAGCGTTCGCCAATCCAAATTCAGGGAAGCTGCCTGTTCCACCACTTATCCTAACGGCTGTCCCATTCGCAAGAGAAGCGCCTGTTGTGTTCTTGCCACGAACAAGCATCTCCTGCCCCATCTGAAGACAAACAATGCTTCCCTTAAGACCGAGATTGTTCGTACCATCCGTGTCATTCCAAAACATTTTGCCTTCTTCACATGGAATTCCATCGGTAGTATTGAACATTATGTATCCGACATCAGTCAAAGGGTTGTCTTGCATGTCAATACTGCCTTCGACTGCGGTGGTGCCATTGAGAATAGCATCGACAAGCGTGGCATTAAGCATGTCCTCACCGCCGCTATTGGTAATGAGGATGCCCGATATATTGGGAAGCAAGAGGATATTATTTGCCGTGGGATCCACTGCCTTCAAGAGAGCCTCAAACTGGTCGCTTGTGACCCCCTCAAAAACAGCGGAATTAACCCACACGACACGCCATGACTGATCGTTTTTGCCTAAACGCCCATTCTTATCTCCGTATCCAGGAAGCCATTCCTGCTCGGAGAAAGCCAAGGGCGCAACAACGAGCATCGCCAATATGACTAAGGCTATGACTTTAAATACATGGCGTTTCATTTGTACCTACCTTCGTGGCAAGCGGTGCATATGCCATTAAATGAGCTTGGCTTTGCTACCATATCCTCTTTGGCATAAACACGGTCATATGTGAACAGGTAAGACTCCGTGCGCATATTCCTGTTCTTGGTCACGCCAAGGAAGCCTGTAAGCTCTCTGTACATGTCTGTACGCCCGGCCTTGTACATACCCGCACCCCCTGCCCTGTAAGCGAACATATGCGACGCGCTCAAGGAAAAAAACAGCAACGGCACGCAAAATGCCGCTATGATATTTCGCGTTTTACGGCTCAAGTACTGGAACCCTGTAAACAGCATATGCATGACCCTCAACAACAGCGGCGGCAATGAGTGTCACAGTAAGGGTCGTGGTTGTTATTGACGTGCCATTAACCACCTCTGTATCCACATTGGCAAATGGAATAGCGGCCCAGTTGAACGCACCAGATGTAACTGTAGCAGTTCCAGAAGTCGATCCATTTTGTATTGACACGGTAACATAGGAAAGATTAGTTTCCGCAAGGCCCATCGAGTTGGCTGTCACTGAGGTAGCCACTACACCCGTATTTGCCATAGTCCCGGTAATGGGGCCTGTAAGGGTATGTGATACCGCATCCCATGAGCCACCGGCAGCATCAGTAGCTGCCTGAACGTATCCGTCTGTCACGGTAGCAAAGTCCACGGCTGTACCGTCCACCTGATTCACAGTCACAGCAAGGTCGCCACCACCGCCCATTGTGCCAGTTGCATCGCCAGAGAGTGTATGGGAGAAAGAGTTCCAGATTGACCCATCGGCTATTTGAATATTTCCTGATACCTTTGTAGCGAAATCAACATCCACATTGTCAATCGCACTAACAGTCGTAGCAACAGCACCCGTGTTGGTCATGGTCCCGGTGACATCTCCGGTAAGCGTGTGGGCTGCGGCAATCCAGGAACCCCCGGCTGCATCGGTGGCTATTTGTAGGTTGGCATCGGTAGGCGAACCAAAGGCGACGGCTGTGCCATCAACTTGCCCGACAACTGTGGCGAGGCTACCAGTATTAGCCATAGTGCCCGTTACATCTCCCGTGAGAGCGTGGGTATCAGGGGCCCATCCATCGCTTGCGTTATAGACCATCATCTGACCGTCAGTGCCTGCCTCGATGGTTGTCACGCCTGCGTTTGTGATGCCAATGTCGCCCGTAACCAATTGAGGATCAGCAAGCCCGTCAGAGCCGCCTATCCATATCTGAGTATCGGCAAGAGGTAGAGAGGTGATCCCTCCCCCGCCCGTGGATAAGAGCTCGCCTGATTCGTCAGGAAGCGTGAGCCTGTTGGTTCCTGAAGGGTCTGACGCGCTTAGACATGTTTCATTTCCATCGCTTGTCGGGCCTTCCATGCAGAGGGTATTGATAAACCCTATGCGCCAGGACTGCCCGTCCTTGCCAAGTCTGCCGTTCTTGTCGCCATAACCCGGCAACCAGTCCTGCTCCGCTGCCGCGAACCCTGCAAAAGCAAAGATCATCGCCAGTAAAACTACTGCTACTATTCTTCCGTAACCTTTGCCCTTCTTCTTCTTACCCATCTTCTTCTCCTTTTGCTTCGTTATTATTCAGTTCATACGTTCCTGTTTATGGAATTGTCCATCCCGGAACAGCGATTACAGTCCCGTTGATTTTCATAGGAAACCAAATAACAGGGTTGGCTGCCCCTGGTGCGTTTGTGAGTGTGCCTGTAGCTGCCCCCGCCTTGTCTGTCTGGTTCGATAACATGAGGCCTTCATCTGTTGGTATCAGGAGTTTATCTCCAACACCAAGTTCAAGCTGGCCCACATCGCCGCGCAAGAGCTTGGCATCCCTCGCATCAGTTCCGTTGCCCCATTCATGCGTACCATCGCCCAATATAGCAAATCTATCCGCAGCATCACCCTCCTGTTTTACTGTATACCCAGTATCAGTACCAGAAAGAGCTAGCCATTCCGGGCCTGAAAATACTGGCTTCGTTCTGACAAGCTGTTGAGGGGTTGAAGAGCCGGGCGCGTTGGCAAAGGCTGTGTTTATAGTTCCATAGATATTCTCACCGCCATCAAAGAGAGTGCCATTGTCGGCTATGTTGGCAATGTAATCAGTTCCCCCAACAAAGCTACAGTTGTTGAAGAATATTTGCCCCGTGTCCACTATATCGAAATAGATAGCTGAAGCCGCGCCTGAAGATGTAAAGGCTACATTGTCAACAGTAATCGGCCCCACGGTTGCGCCTGCCACGACACTATTATCGAGGTCTGTCTGAATGGCTATCTGAGTGCCAAACCCTGCGCGTGTTGCGATGTTCCCACCGATTATACTGAAATCCCCTGCTTTGACTAAAACAATGGCTACAGTATCCGTGGAATTGCGCTCAAATATTGGCGCAATAAAATCATTATTAAACGGTTTGTCTACGGTTAAAAAGCCGGGGGTCGGTACTGACTGTTGGGACACAAGGGCATAATCACCAGCATCAAAGTTGTCAAGCTCGAACTTGTTAAATACATTGCCAGCAGCCGATGCATCTATTGTCATTGCATTGCCACCAGCAGGGTTTAGGGATGCCACACTTTCCCAATAACAGTTCTGTGAAGCCATTATCCATATGCCGTGCTCAGTACACGCGTCAACGCGCAATGAGTTATGCGCTCTTTGCACACACTTGTATTCCTTGAAGCCTATTTTTGCAATGGAGTTGCCGTCTATCTCCACGTTCTCAACGATGATGTCGTAGCCACCAGTTGTTAGAGCACTGTAGAAATGAACCATCCCCCTCTGAAGATAATTGGCATGAGTGCCTATGAGTGGATCATCTTGCTCTACATAGCCTGCTATCGCCTTGATTGTCCAATCCCTGATGCCGACAGTGTAAGGAATAGTCGTAGGGGCTTTGACTGCCATTATTTCCTCACGCCCCGGCCCTACCACAATACCGTCCCGTCCATTGAAGGCATCAACAGCGGCTTGTAAGGCAGTTGCCATGTCGGTTGTACCTGGGGTAGTGTTTGCTTGCCACCAGTGAGGGAAGACCTCATTGCCCGAATTGAACTCAACCACGCCTGACCCGCTGAATATCTGGTAACGCCCTGCCTCTGGTATCGGCATGGTAAGTGTCTTTGCCGCTGTGATAACAAATGACCCGCCCCGGACTACCTTGATGGTTATCGTGTTGGGTATCGTGGTGTCCTCGGTAATGGCTATCGCTGTGGTGATAAGGAGCGTTTGACCCGCTGCGGCTGTTATGGCATCGGCGAAGTCATCGAACGCGCTGGCATCAATGGCTGACATGAGCGTGCCCGTGGTATTGGGAAGCAATAAGGTGTTATCAGCAGTGGGGTCAATGGCCTGCAATATAGTTTCGAAGAGGTCAGACGTGCTGCCCTCAAAGCCGATAAGGGTAGACCAAACCGCTCTCCATGAACGCCCCTTGTTGCCTATGGTGCCATGAGGGTCGCCATTGCCGATGCCTGGGCTAAACTGCTGTTCTGATCTTGTCCGATTTGCCATTATTCCTTCCCGAATATCTTGCTAAACGCTCGATGCTCGAAGGTATCTTCCTTCTTTGCCTTGGCCCTGCGCTGCTTCTTCGCGTTCGACTTGGCAACGTTCTTGTTGCTGCTCTTAGGTCTGGTAAACTTGGTCTTTGCCATGTTAGATACCCCTCGTAAGTAGTGTTGATATATTGCTGGCCCGCTGCGTCCTGGCCCCGGTAACGCGGCTTATCAGCTTGCGCCTCTGGTTCCCCAATGTTGTCAAGCGCCCGGCAATGTCTTTCTGCTGCTTCGCCCTGATTTGCTCCGGGGTGAGGTCGAGGCTGCTTTTATCGCGCCTGGGCTTCAGGCCGGTTAATCCCGTATCTTGTCCCGTGTCCGGCTCTGTGCCACTCAGCGTGTCGAGCAATGACTTCTTGCCGCTCTTAATGTCGAGAAAGTCAATCCCGCCCGCTATATTCAGATCCTTTATCCTGTTGCTTAGCTCGGACAAGGAGAGCCGTTGCAGGGATGTTGGTGTCTTCTTCTTCGTGGCAGTAGGCCCGGATGGATTAAGACCCAGGAAGTTGGTTAATATGCTCATCGTCCACCCCTCTTGAGTGCTTCCCTCCGCTCCCCATACGGGTCAGAGGCTTTATACCGTGTTACCGCAACGCCGCTATTCACGCGCCTTTTAAGCTCGGAGCGTACCTCGTTGACCTTGTGAGACAGGGCCATGTACCTGAAGGCATCGGCGGCGTGAGTTGACCAATCCTTCTGAGGGTTATCGCGGAAGCACTTGTGAATGTCATCCCATGCCGTGTGATAGTTCTTGAGCGCGTGAATACCCTCTTTACACCTCACCTCATCAAACCAGCACAAGGGGATTGTCTGGCGCACGGCCTCGATACCCTCCGCGATGCTCTCATTCGGCACTATCTGGAAGTCAAAGCCCATCTTCTTGGCGGTGTCCTTCCTCGACACACCGGAGGTTAGCTCTCTCACCTCTATATCATGGGGGGCCCAGTGGTTGCCGTACACGTATCCATGCTCTAACCCCTTGGCCTGTAACATGTTGAAATAGTGGCTCAAACCCTCATTGTTGTTCTTGTAGAAGTCAATAACCCGTATCTCTTTAGGGCTCCGCAACGTCTGTATGAACCATATCGCTGTGGGGTCTTTTATCCCCAAATCCCAATATGTGTCTACTGGCAACATGGGGTCGAAGTCTACCCTGCGGATACGTCCGCTCTCATGCGCGGCCTTCATTTGCTTGCCAAAGTATGCCCCGGAGTTCGCGGCGGTGAATGAGCAACAATACTCTTGCTCTATCAGGTCTTCGCTCATGCCGGAGTCGCGCTCCTCTTGAATGTCGGCCTCAGTCAATGTGCCTGTATCCGTCCACTTGAGCAATTCGCTGAACCATTTGGGGTTGTTCTGGGCCATCTGGTAGAGCTCGTACCCGTGATTCTCTCCCCTTGGCGTGAAGTTGAACACGGCCCACCCCTTGTTCTCTCGTAATATAGGCCTGATATGATCCCAGGCGGCGGGGTTCTGTAATGAATACTCAGAGAATACGCAGCCTCGCGGGTTCGTTCCCATCTTGGAGTCGAACTTATCAAGGCCGATGATCTGAATGATTGACCCGTTTGTGAGCGTTATCTTCATTTCTGACTTGTTCGGCACGCCCTGTATAAGCTGCTCTGGTATGTGCTCAAGGAACTTAATACCCTTTTCTCCGCCTGGGCCGTCCTTGCCACGTCCATCCCATATGACCATGCGGCCCTGCTTATAGGTCGGGAAGAAGTAGTAATAGTTGCCTACTTTCTCCACGGCCTCTTTAATCATGTAATTCCAGCACACGGTATCCTTGCCATACCTGCGATGCCATACGAGGCACGCTCTGTCCATGCCAGCGTCCATAGCCTCAAGGAATGGGAGTTGACGATCCCTGGGGTCGAATAGGTGGGGAACGTCTATGACGAGCTTTTCAGCTACTGCTGGCATTAAACATCCTCCAAGGTAAGGCCGCACCACGGGCAATGTTTTCTTTCGTGGTAATCTCTGAGGTTCATGTAATACTCATGCCTGTCGAATGTTATGGTTTCCGGTATATTCTCCATTGTTCCCCGCCACTCAGGGCAATCGCACCATTTCAGGCTCATCGTTGCCCCCTCGGATGGACATGCCTACTTGGATTGGGCTGGACAATGAACGGGAGTATAATATTCTTCTTCCCTCTGGCTTTGAGCTTGATACCCTGCTTGATCTGGCGCCTACACTCGCGCTTAAATATACGGTTAATGCTCATATCCTCACCTCTGGAACTTCATGAGGCTTCTCAAGGGCTGCCTTCTGTTCCGCACTCATGTAGAGTATGCATGCACCTACTTTGTGCGGCTCTGGCTTGGCCCATATTCCGAGCCATTGCATGAATCGCAAGTGCCACACGCGCCAAGGTACGAATATAGTCATCACTTCCCCTTCCCATACTTGACCACGTTCACGGTAACGTCTACCGCGCCGGAGATGTCTACCTTGTCTGTACATATCCCGTGGTGCTTCTCAAGCTCTTTAAGGGCTGGGATCTTGGGGTGGAGCTTGACCTTTGTCTTCAGCGTGGCGTTACTGTCCTCCCCCTTGCCTGCTATCTCGGTAACCTCTACGCTCTCAATGGCTGCCATCGCGTCATCGTCAAGCTCGTCGGAGCTACGCGCGAAGGCCACACCGGATTCGTTCCAGTGCATGACATCTCTCAAACGGCTGAACCCTATGCATTCGAGTTCCTTGATTACATCGTCTGCTGATTTGGTGGCACGCTTGGCTCTCTCGTCCTTGAGAATGGCTAACCGCTCCATCATCTCAACATTCTTCAACATGCGCTGACCAATGGAATATGAGGTCTTCTTGGAGTATCCCGCACGAATGGCGGCCTGTGTAGCGTTGAAGTCAATGAGGTATTCCAGGCAGAACTGCTCTTGTTTAGCTGTGAGTTGCTTTGGGGCTGCTGTCCCTGTACTCATGGGGCATTTTACCCCATATGTGGGAGTATGTCAAGGGGTGGTGGGGGATTATGCCTCAGTTTGTTGTCAGACAGGCAGTATGCATGTGCCGGTACCTGCACGCGCCCGCAGCCTCGATGCTGCAAGTCAATTGGAGTTTTCGCCTACGTTTTTAACCGTCCTCCTTGACGCTGTCTACATACAATATCCTGTCTGACAGTGTTTATTATACCACATGCAGGGGGAGTTGAAACCTTTTAAATGCTTGTTTGCTTTCTCTGGGTGAACCACTGCAAAACCTTCAGCCATAGCAGGACCTGTCAGGATGAGGAGTAATATCCTGGTCGCCAAGGAATAGCCTTACATAACGTGGTCTGTCAGGATACGCCTCTCGTAAGCTCTCAAGGGTATCGTAGCCATATGACATCCAGAACGAACCTTCAGGCACACACAAGTTCATGATGTCGGCATTGTGTACCTCAAACACTGTCCTGCACCTCCAGAAGCTCATACGTCCCTCCTCATCTTGTCCATTATAGCATCCTCAACCTGTTCCAGCCACTCTCTGACTTTGGGATCGCTTTGCAACCCCTCATCCTTCACGGTTAAGCTGAACCACTTTACATCGGGGGTCTGCATTAATCCTGTAAGAACATGAGCCGCCGCCATAGTATCGCCTCCATAACTTCTCCCATACATAGCTCGCTTGCCGAAGGCTTCAGCCATGCCCCGCACAAACTCCTGTGCATGCGCCATCTGATACGACCTCGGCCTGAACCCTGCGCAGATCGGCTCCAGGGGCGTGAGGGTGAGTATGCCCGTGGCTATCATGCCCTTTATGAATGCTCGGCGCTTCATGCCTTCCTCCACTCAAACCGCTCGAACTCCCCGGCATTAGCGGGGGTGATTGGGATGTATTTATGCCACTGGCAATCCTCTTGGCATTTGCGGAATCGTGGGGAAGAAAGCCTTTGCTTGCACCTTGCCATCTTTTCACAGTTCTCCCATTTATCAGCTACCAGCTCCTCCCGCACCTTCCCGTTATCGCAGTGGGGGCAGGTCTTGTATTCTGTAATAATTGCAGGGTTCCCACAATAATACCCCTCGTCTGCATGCTCCATACCTATGGGATGATTATAATATTCTTCCCTTGTAACAGTGACATTGCACTTATCACATCTTTCGAAAGGAACTTTCCCCGTTCCCCCGCATTCGGGACAATCCCGCTCTCTGGTTATGGGGGAGTCCTGAGTAATCGCAAGGAGTTGGTCGACATGCGCAAGCTCGATAGAATTATCATGTGGCCTGCCGTACGGCCTCACAACCCTGTCTATCTTGATAGCACGCCCTATCACCCCTGCCATTTCCTCCCGTATGCTCATGGTGATACCTCCACATGCCCGTTTTCCGCAAGCCATATCAGGAGTAGGCCAGCGGCTTCAACGGGCGATTCGTGTGGGCTTTCTTTTACTGGTACAAATTCGGATTCTTCCCAATCCGTATATTCATAAGAAGCGGTTGTTACGCCTCTCGAATCTTCCGAGAGCGTTTTGACATATGTCGTAGTTCCATAATTTATCACCCATGGCATAACAGCCCATAGCTCGATGAATGTCGGGGCGGGGAAATACTCTCTGCCCAAATTGTAATCCTTGAACATGGATAGCACTACCTTTTTCTTTTCCTCAAGAGTTCCCAGTGCGCGTACTTCCCATACATGGCCTACCTCCACCACCACGCCAAGCTCTTGTAATCGCTTTGATAGTTCCAGTGATAAATGTTCGTTCATTGATTACCCTCCGCTGTCCTTTATTCCTTTAAAATATCCGACTACCCAACCTATCAAGAAGCATAGTGCTCCTGCAAATGAACTGAATATTAGCATTGATATTTCTGCATGGCTCATTATCCGGCCTCCTTGGTCTCAAGCCATGACGCTATGGCATCCCTGCGTAATTCACCGTTGATGAGGATGTCACATAGAGCATCATGGGCTATGAAATTATTTGGCTTCCCCATATGATCGCCCATCCAATGAGAAACCATAACACTGCAATTATTAAAATGCCAGCACTTAAATCGTTCCCACATCCCCAACACTTGCAGATAATGGACGATGAGGGGGATAGTTCCGTGCATGGCTGTGGTGAGGTCGGTGCAAATAGGCTGACTTTCAAAGCAATCCCTGCATTCATCTATATTGCACCCCGTCAAGCTAATATCATGAGGACATTTAGATATATCGGGCAACTTGATTTCACCTATTTGTAATTTTAGGTCAAGCTCCCTTATCGGCGTGCAGGTGGGGCAATCACTTTCACCGCCTGTAAGAACGGTGTCCACTTCATCACGCAAGGCTTCAAAGTCAGGGTCAATCCCACTCCCCCCACATGAACAGTTTTTCACCATCTCCCCCGCGATTACAGCGAGGGTGGTTATTAGGTCTTGGTCGGTCATTGGGAGTCCTCCTGTCCACGGTATACAGGGTGATGATTCACGCTTAATGTGAACTCTCCATGAGCTATTTTTACCATTACATCTCCCCAACAGTCCTCGCAAATCTCTGTCATGTGGTCGATAGAAGGTAGTGAGCCGATGCGGAAATATCTCGATGCATTCCCCATATCTACATGAATATTGAGAAAAGAAAACGCGCTCTGTTTTTTAACAGAATCCCAATTAGGATGGAACTCCATCTCATCTTTGCATATATCGCAATAAGTTTTCTTCATCACTCAACCCCCATTCTCATCGGGTGGTGCGGGGACTTGGCAAATCATTTGAGCAAAATATGAACTTCTCAGGGCTTTGCCATCTTCTGTTTCAAACGCCCAAGTATCTCCTGTGGCAACGGGGACATGCGTAACTTTAGCGTTAAATACAGCAGTACATCGCTCCCAGTAAATATCTACAATGTCGCCCTCTTCAATTGATTTGCTCATTTTCCCTCCCTCTTCCATTTCAGCCATGCGCCGGATATGGCATCGGCTTCGGTTTCGCCCTCGTAGATAATGCCTTCATGCCAAGCGGAGCATTCGGCTCTGTTCCCATGCAACACTTCCAGTTTCGGCATTCCCCATTCAGCCTTCATCTCCTCCCATAGCTCCATAGCGTGAACGATGCTGGTGGAGTAGGGCTTTTTGATTGAACCTGCAAACTGGTCGCACTTACATTTATACGTTTCACAAAGGGTGCAATCATATTCCCTTGTTCCCCAGTAATGCTCACATTCCCCCCGTATCTCCGCTATCTCCCTATCTCGTTCAATCATGTTGTCCTCGCTTGGTTGGTTTTGGTTAGTAAGCGTGATAACGTATGCGCTCCCCACGACAGCATGCAATCAAATCGAGTCGAATAAACTCTGTCGATAGGAGTGTACACGTTAATTGTTATTGTGTCCTGAACGAGCTTTGCTACTTTTTCAGCTTGCATCTCGTTCATGCCCGTTGCTATTAATATACGCTTAACTTTTAACATGTTCTCATCTCCTATGCTTTTAGTTGACCATCCCATTTATTTCACCCCCTTCCTCCTTACACTTTGCCCGGATAAAGTTGCTCCAATTGCTCTATGGAGTCGGCTTGCTTGAGTTTACCTGTATATACCAGCCAGAGGTGAGCCTTACGAGCCTTGTCAATCGTGGGGCAGAAGTCCTTGGGGCATTGTCGGCATAGGTCACCTCCCTGGCATGGGGTCATCCCCATTGATCCGCCATTGCGTCTGCAATACCTTGGAAGGTTTTGCTTCTTGCCCTAGACCTCTCTTTGGCATTCATGCCCCTTATCCCTTCTGTCCACCCTATAGCCTTCCCTTTGCATTTTTTGCCTTGACATATATACATAGGCTTTGGCTTGTCAATTATGGTTGCGCTGTAATCTAATGTCTCTAAATTTTTAAGCCAGAAACATGTTCTCTTTTGATATGACTCCCCGAAATAATATGGGTGTACTATCTGGTCTGGCTTGCGATAAACCGTGTTTGGGTATCCCACAGGATTCTCTACACATATCTTTTCTATATCGGCGTTTATAATGCTCATAAAAAAATCCATCGCAGCGGTTCTCTTCTCTTCTCTACCGGGATTATTCCAATGCCTTGTCGCTGCGTAAGTCAGATATGTACATGGCGGGAATGCTATCATCATGTCCCACCCATCATTGATAATCTCAAGCACATCACCCTGTAAGTGAGGTCCAGGGCTACTCGTAGGAATAATATCGCAGGATACAGCATCGTGACCCCGCTTAATAAAGGCATCCCGAACCGTTCCCGATTCCTCACATGCTATTAATATTCTCATCACCCCCCCAGCTCCTTAATTTCACCCTCCAGGCGCTTGATAGTTGCCCCATCCCCAATCATCACAATATCCGGCTCCCATTCAGGGAAGCTCCCGCCATTAGACCTCTCTGATATTCCCGCTAAATGGTCAATATCTCCCCGTACTCCCCGCATTGACAGGGCCTTATACGCCTTGACCAGCCGCAGTTTCTCGAACTTCCAATCAGATAGCTCCATCTGGCATAGCCCAGGCCATCCCCCTTCTGCGCTACTGACAAGCACCATAAGCACGGGGTCATCGAACTTGACCGAATCGTACGCTCCCACGTCCCGCATGGCTCCCTCAAGCTTCTGAATGGCTATGAGGGCGGTATCTTCGGTACTACCTTGGGCGTGCTCAAGGACCTCAGCAGGAGTAGGCATATTTGTGAACTTGCGGGACTGTAGGGTGATTTTAATGGCTTCCTGCCAATCCTTTGCCTCCAGATGCTTAACCGTCTCGTAATACATGAGGGTAAAGGGCTTACTCGGATTCTTATTGAACATCTCGGTCAGCACAAGGAAACCCTGTTTAAACTCTTGCTCAGTCATTGGGAGTCTCCTTGTATCTTCCTTATGTGTTGGAAGTGCATGTGATATTTATTGTATACCGAGTCTGTTTGTGAGTTTATCTTATGCATTATTCCCCGCGCTAATATAAACCCTTGAACAAAACCAGCGTTGGAAATAGCACGAAGCTCCTGATTACATAGCGGAGCAAATTTAAACCCGTACCAATACGTTCTGGTAATGCCGCCATCACCATTAAACTCAATCCTACCATTATTATAGGAATAGTCTTTCCCGCAATAAACATACCAAGAATAAACGTTCCTTTTTATCCATTTCCTCCAAGCTCTCTTAGTCGGCCTCTTCATCACACCACCCCCTTGTCTAGTATCTCAGTCATCGAATGCCCTCTCAATCATATCTGCCCGTGCTCTGGTTTGAGCGTCCGGGTCGTGTTGTTTATTAGCTGGATTCTTAGACCAGTTAAGTATTGCCCTGTAATGTGACGTATATCCGTAGTTCTTGAGGTCTAACCCTTCGTCGAGGGTCTTTATCCAGTGCTGTGTGCCAGCCTCTCCAAACTTCTTGACCAGCTTCTCATGCTCCTCATCTGTGAGACGTACATGCTTCAATTCCCCATATATATGTTTAGGCTTCTTTGAAGATGTAGAGGCAATAGAAGAAGAAGACAAAGACGGAGAAGAAGATGAAGAAGAAGTGTTGCCTTTTGGTTCGCCTTTGGTTGCAAGCACATTTAAACCACCCTTCGCCTCCAAAGCCTTGTTTCTTCTAGCTTCTCCCGATGCCCTACCACCGCGCTTGCTTTTTTCACGCCATTCTATTTGCTTCTCCCGCTCCTGTAGTAGCCTGTCAGAAACGAGCCTGTCACCCTTCAATGTGAAGCACTCTTTGATAATCTTAGAGCTTCCCTGAAACCACTTATCGCCAAGCCGGGAGAGCCGGGAAAGTTTGTCATCGTCATTCAAGAGGGAACAATCATCGTCACTCCAGGCATGACAGAGAAGGCGCAAATATGCTCCCTGCTCCTCAAGGGTCATTAGATCAACCTTAGTCGAGCCTAGCCAATCGCCCGGATAAAACTGGAATGCTGGTGACTTAGCCATGAATCACCTTAAACTCCACGACCCATACCCACGGGTTCTTTGTCCATCCATATCCTCTGGCCTTATTGATGCTATCCCAGAGCACGGCGAACTCACTCCTGACTCCACCTTGGAGGAGCTTCAGCCCTTCGGCCTCACAGTCTGCCCTGCTGATGTCCTGCACCCGCTCCACGCGGATGTTGGTTATCTCCAGGTTGATGCGGCTGGCTATACGAGGCATGTGTATAGAGGGCGACCACTTCCAATATTTACTCCATCTATCGGCATCATCATCCGTCTTATAGACGTATATCCGCTTGCCTATCTTGATGTGGTCAGGGACGGCTCTCATGAACGTCTCCCGCACCCATAGCCTGTCACCTGACATACCATATGGAGAACCCATACATTTACCTGTTGTTGTATTCCAGATGATTGCATCTTCTGAATTACAAGGCGTACCATCTTTATAATAAACGCCGGGGCCACCCAGTGTAGATGCTTCCCATTCACCGCGAGAT
>Ga0209976_10000178_pt1 | contig 46245 bp, 78 predicted proteins | sample SumtaG_FD_182806 | JGI IMG/M metagenome (GOLD analysis project Ga0209976, IMG submission 182806) | Deep subsurface microbial communities from Indian Ocean to uncover new lineages of life (NeLLi) - Sumatra_00157 metaG (SPAdes) (version 2) | ecosystem: Environmental > Aquatic > Marine > Oceanic >... | reverse complement strand
TTGTCCTTTTGGGGTCGTTAATGCCATCATGCAAATCATTCTCTATAGCCTTTTGCTCTGCCTCTTTTGCCGCGTTAGTATCTGCTTCTATCTGCGTTTCTCTCGAATTTGCGAGTCTTATAAGTGATTGTATATCAGAGCTTGGCAAATCCTCCTCTGGAATTTCACCCTCACCTTTTTTTCTATTCTTCAATTCGGTATCTAATAGTTCTCTGGATGCTGTTGGGGCAACAGCTATATCGTTACTCCATTGCTCGTTTTGTGTTTTTACCACATCTGCCTGCGCATCAGCCTCTATTTTTCTGAGCAATTCCTGAACTTCAAATTCGTCAAATCTCTGTCTTAGTCTCGCGGTAATTTCTTCTTTCGATTCCGCTATTTCGATTTCATCACCATCTTCTATTGATCTGGCATACTGGGCGGATGCCGCAGCTATGTTATCGGTGAGTTTTTGCTGTAAGGCGGCGGAATTGATAATGAGCTTTTGTTTATCGCTCCATATCTCACCCCTCGCCTCTTCCCTCTCTCTTTCTTTCTCACTTAAATCAAGTTTGGTAACTCTTTTTTCGTATGCCTGTAGTTCCATTTCAAACGCTCTTGGCCACTGTTCCGACTGAGGAGTATTTTCCATGAACGTTTTCATTCGTATATCACTGATATCCCTCATATTATCGGCACGCATCCGTCCCTCTGCATCCAGTTCATCCCTCCATTTCTTTTCCATAAGAACTTTAAGCTTTTCCTCCCGCCGCAGTTGAGCCCCAACCCGACTAACCGCAGCACCCAACTGTTGCAATCCCCGCCCACCTGGGCCTAAATCCACACCAAGGGGTGCTGTTACCGCTTGTTCAACCGGAACTGCTGCTTTACTTATTCTTGGCATTTCTACTCCCGAATGCACCTAAGGCACTTGACGCTGCGCCTAAAATGGCTGATTGTTTTTGCGCCTTTGCTCTTGTTTTTGCGAAACTTCCCTGCAATCTCTGAACGTCTGCTGCCGCTCCTAATCTTTTTTCGTCAATTAAACCTTTCCTTGCAGTTAAAGCCTTGTCAATAGCAAACGATTCTGCAATATCGGCCAATACTCCAATAGGTGTTCCCTCACCCAACGCTACACCGCTTTTACCGAATCTTGCAATCTGCTGGCCGGATGTTATCTTTTCCTGTTTGGAAATTCGTTCAACTTCAATCTCAGCCGCTTCACGCCTTGATCGGCCCTCTCTTTCAAGTTGTTGCGCATTATGTTCGGCAATAGCAGCAGAAGTTGTACTCTCCAACGCGGCAATTCTGCCTTGTTCGAGTTGTCCTTCCGCAGAAAGTGCCGCTCCGCCTGCTGTTAGTAATAGGGGCAGGAATGCCATATTTCAAACCAATCGTAAATTACATTGTCGTATATTGCAGTTTCACCAGTAGGTATAAAGCCAAAAAACATTGCAGTTCTATGGCCCTCTTTAAAGTCTTTTCTAACCAATGCCGTCGCTTTTTCAACTCCAAGTTTTTCCATAATAATTCTAATACCGGATTTTATAACCCTGACTAACCCAATCGTATGCCTCAAGTGTTTCTTAACCTGTATCCAGAACATAACCTCTTTACCAACTAATGCCCCGCCTAACGCAACCACTTCGTCACCGTCAACTACTGTAATCCTGACACTATCCCTTCTTATACTGACAGCACCCAGTCCCTCTACCCATTCACCTTCTAAATCGCTTTCCCTGAATTCTCTTAATTTCATCGTTTTTCCTCCACTTCAAAGGACGTGATTATCGCCAATACCGTCATTGGGAACGGTGTATCCGATATCACAGTTTCGTAAGCGTCCGAAGTAAATCCACCTTTAGTGGAAATAGTCGCATCCTTTGAATCATTGGAAAAAACCGCACCCATTTCACTCAGGTAGGTATTATTGCCATATTCCTGTCCGGCCTTGCCGCCTTTTGTTCTTATATACCTTACAACAGTTTCATTTATTCTCTTTATTCGGGACTGCATGGTAGGCTGGGCCGGTAATTCCAGTCGTGGTGTGCGGACTTTAAAAGTATACGGTAAACCCACAGTGTAATCCGTCAATATTTCCGGCGCAACAATCTCTCCGCCTGACACTGTTTGAGTCGTTACTACCCCGCCGCCGGATACTAAAGTGACAAGTTCACCCTCAAGATGATCGAGTCCCGTAATAATAGCCGAGCCGCCTGCCGGATCGTCTACGAGTCTTACATACCCTTCAAATATCGACGTAGTAAATTGAACAAATTCAGTACCACTTGCAATAAAAGCAAGTCGATACGAATCGCCGCCGCCCGTCTCGCCAGTTCCGGCTATGAAAAAATTATCATCCAGCCACGAGACATATACAAAGTCATCGTCTGAGAATCCATGAGCGGGATGATATACATACAAATCCATTATATTCCAATCGCATCGAGTTTCTGTACCATGATAGTAGCGGCATCCTTCAATTCAAGAAGTTCGGCCTCTTTCGCATCGATCAAGTCCATCTTATTCTTAATGTTGGTAAGAGAAATATCCGTGCCGTCCGGTACATTTCCATAAGTCTCACCGGCAAGGAAATTAAACTCAGCCCTGCTCATATGAACGATTACCTGTTCGCTTCCATATCCTACCTTAATCATAATTACCTTCCTATTGCAAACCAGCGTATCCTTTGCTCGACTGCGCTGTCTTTGGCTATATCAAATTCTGTACCGACTATATTGTGAACACTAACTTGTTGCGCTCCATCTATTCCAAGGATAGCATATGCCTGAAATGTTATAGTCCATCCACTATCAACGGCACTGACATCTATAGTTTCTGACGAAGTTACTGTATTATCGCCCCATGCTATTCTTACTCCATTTGGAAATACGCAGAATCCATTAGATTCCGCTGCCGGTGTACCTATCGCAGCCGGGTCCCACCCCATAACACTTAGCTTATGTGTACCGTCAGTCTTATCATGTTCTGTATCGAAAGCCGCCGCCATTGCATCGTTCCAATTCGTTACGCCATTTCCAGGCCATGCAGTCATAATTCACTCCTTAAACCAGAACCCCGCCACAGGGGCCGGAATTACATAAACCAAAATTACACCTGATTGTATCAGATGCACATACTATCTGTTGAGGATCGTTGCCGGATGTTACCTGGATAGACGAATCCATTAAAATAGACTCATCCATACTCGTAGTAGTTCTTATAGCAAATTCCTCGATATATCTCACCGTGGAACTATCGATAGTCCTTCGGATTGAAAACGTCACCACATCCTCAGTGTCACCGCTTGTAACACACACGCTCTCAAAGAACCCGTCTACAGGAAAGAATCCTGCCTGACTCAATGTGCCTGTTATCAGCCTCGCCCAACCTGTTACCTCTTCCAGTGGTTCGTAAACCATCATAGCTAAAGTACCGTCAGTTCTTATAAGATAAACCGCCCCTTCGGTAGTTTTCTGTACTGCTATATAGATTGGCGACGATTCGAGAATTGTATTATTCAATCTATTGGAATCGAACGATCTTAACGAAGCGGACTGTAAATCGAACTGCATTCCCCTTAATCTTCTTTTTGCTCTTTGAACATAAAAAAGAGCGTCATTAAGTATTACCGGCTGTATACCGGAACTTCCGTAAGCAGACTGGTTTCTTACTTTCACGTCGTCGGGAATAATTGCATTATCGGGATCGGCTGCACTTAACGAATATTCCTTACTTGCAGTTCCTATCAACAACATAGTCCTCGATGCCAGCCATTGAATCTGCGAAACATCGTTATCATTCAAAGTAAAAATTAAAGCATCGTTTGCAAAAACACCTGCAAGATAGTTTTCATATTCGGAAGTCTTGCTTGCCCACATCGTCTGGGGATTATTCGTAGTTGAAGCCCACCACGATCTGTCTTCGTGGAAAGTAACTGTTCTCGGATAACCTCTCACACTTGACCATGAACCTTCCGCCCACATAGATGTAGTGGTAACGGAAGACAATTCCTGCACATTCCCCTCGTTCAGCACTTGCACTGCCGCTACCGTATCACCGCCAAGGCCATCGGTATCATCTACCGTAAACGTATCGACATCCGTAACAGTCACGAGAAACGTGATATCCTGTGTCCCGTCGTTATTAAGAAATAAGTAATTGGACAATGTTATACCGGAAAAAAATACTCTATCTCCAGTCGTGAAACCATGAGTTACCAGGTCTATACTTACATCGCCCGCTCCCGCGCCGGTACCGCCAAAATTGATTGTACCGGGATCGTCAACAAACGAAACCGCGTCTAAATGACTATGATAAACGTCATTTGTTACTGTCGCTTCGACAGAACTCGTATTTGTAAATGAATCTATATGAACTGCGCCTAATTGAATTTGTTCCTGTGCAGTTAATACGGCAGATGATATAGCTGCACCAGCCAATACCAGTCTGTAACTTACATCGTCAAACAATTCTTCCGCTGTATATGCAACCGCTGACGTAAACGCTCTAAAGTCCTGCCATTCACCGTTACCCTCTTTCCTTTGTAATGTCAAAGTAGCAAATGGCGAACCGGAAGGGAAACCAGAGGCATCTACGGAGAGTGTGCCTTTTATTGGTATACCTTGAGATGTCCCTACAACAACCTGTGTAACTGTCACATCATCCGTCCTCGTACTTGCCAGTTGCCATATAGAACCGACATGCCCTGCAAGGAACGGAGTATGTCCGGTTGATATTAAAGTTCCCTGTGCGCCAACCAGATGGTAATGAGGGGAATCGAAAGCCACTTCATCATGCGTAAATGTTAATGTTAAATCATCGTCGGTATTTTCATCGAGAAACGGCCCGCCTGTAAATGGAACATCTATAATAGTCCAGTCCGTATCACCGAATCTCGATACCTTCTGAGGATGACTACCATCGCTGGCAACATACATCACATCAGCAGACTGGGTTGTATGGAACGCTTTTATCTCTGCGATAGAACCGAATGGAGTGAAGAGTTCGTAAATCAAGTCCGTTCCGCTTGCTGTCATTGCTGTCCAATTTGCTAAATCGCCCGCATCGTCAATATCGGTACCGGCACTGGACGTATGTGCTGTGTTGCAATAGTAATAGTTTCCTGTTTCACTTCCGGTATCTTCCACCATATCATTAATAGAATATTCCGTACCACCGCCAGTATCCCAGTTAGCTAACCCGGCAGCGGGAATCACTGCCTGAACACCATCTTTGAATACTCGCATGTAATTGACACCAAATTCAAGTACATGAGTATCATCTGTAGAGAATTCAAATGCAACTACCCTGCATTCGGCTTTTGCGTCAGCACGATAAATTGTGCCCGGGCGTTTCTCGACTCCGCCATATGTCAGGACATTTCCATTTATCAGTTTGGAGCAACCCGTAAAATACTTGGCGAGATCGGTACGTCCTGTCAGATATTCAGACTGTTCGCCCGAATTGAACGAATTTTTAATCTGCTTCGTTGGCATTTAAAAGTATCTTGCCTCGATAGTAATATCTTCCGCTCCGCTTTGCGCCGTAACATAGGGCCTTATGTATCTGAACCCTGTCATATCCCATTGAGTTCGGGCAACATCGTCATCATTAGCTCCGCCATCTTTTATAATTGATGTATGACTATCGGTGACAGTTGCGGTATCGGCCCATAGAATACCCGTCGAACGCACAGCGGTACCAAAAATGTAACTTATAGTACAAATCTTCTCCAGTGGCCCACCGTCGGCTATACCCCAATATTCTATCGTGCAGGTATCGTTCTCTACTGCTTCTGCCGATACGATAACAACCAGCGCATTTGCAGAAGTCTGCCCCGACGCCCCACCCATGTTCATTAGATCAAATGCGGCGGTTTGATCGGACGATCTTATTGCAAAATCGGTTGTGGCCGGTGACGTTTCGGTGGCGTCGTCTACAGTTGTTTGAATCGTTCTGTAGGAACCCATAGTCGTCCTGAGTTCACCTGCTCCCATGCAGAAATACGCAATTAACAATATTGCCGCAATTGATACAATTAGTTTTTTCATTTTGTTCTCCTAGAACCATCCCCAGCCACTCCACCTTGATCGACGGAATCTACTGGAAAATAACTTTTTCGGTTTACCCTGCTGCGCATCCATAGCCCTTGCCTGCGGTAAGAGCAGTTGTTCTATTTCATTCAACAGGGCTGTTTTTGCTTTCGGATCGTTATGTAAAGACGTGATTATCATTGACGCCAACTGCATTGCCACTACATTTTTGAATAGTGGTGTAAATTTGTCAATATCCGTTAATTGCTTAACGTAAGTAACATTGAGAATACCTAAGTCGTCACCCTGCGAAGTCCATGTAGTCGTATCAGTCTGGGTATTGGGCCTTGTGCCACTGGCGGAGGTATGCGTAGTATTACATAAATAAGTTGAATTAGTTGTAGATTCTATTAAAGTCCATTTTCCGGCCGCTAAGTCCGTAGCGAACGTACCAGATGTATGAGCTTCTGCTGCTTTATATTGTGATCCACCACTGCTGACAGTCTGGTTTATCAAATATGCCGTACCGGTAATCCATGCAAGAATGGTATCTACTACATATTGACCTGCGACATATCGCCTGTCAGTCTGCCATGAAGGCGCACTTTCAACTAAATTCGTAAGAATAAAATCACCGGATACCTCCCACGGTAAAATATCACCGTTGCCGGGATTGCCCCATGTGTCCCTGTCACTAACAGACACTATTCTTAAACTATCGGACGGAACAGAGAATCTTGCGCCATATTCAAATAACGGGTTAGTGGAATCCTGTGTTATAATCACACGCTCAATAGCTTCGTCCCAATTATGCCTCTTTAGCATAGTATCTCTTGCAAGAGGATAGAACCTGTTACATAAGCCATATTGCTTGGATAATCTTGAGTCGGCAGTATCCTCTATCTGGTACTCGCCTACATAACCCAGAGATATATTCCACAAAACTTCTTCATCTGACAAAGCCATGATAACCTCAAAACAGGGCGGGCCGAAACCCGCCCCAATAAATTATTCAACCGCATAAAGAACCGTCAGGTTAATACCTTCATCGGCTACGCCTTCGATTGCACCGCTGAGAAGAACAGATATCTGCCTGTCCTCGTTTAGAGGTGTAACGCCGTCGTATACCGTTCCGTCCGGTGTCGGCGTTATAAGCTGAGCTGCAACTGCTGCCAGAGTTGTAAACGTCCCCAGCGCATTGAGATCGGCACTCTCTGAAGCCCCAACCAGAAACCCGATTGTCCCTGTAATTGCGTTTGTAGTTACTGTTGGCACACCTGTAGATGCAATTGGCTCTATAATAGTCAATAAAGGCAATGCACCTTTTGGCAATATTCCAAAGGCCATCGTGCTATTCTGACCTAAATCCGTACCAGACCAAAAGGCCTGATCTTTGAGCATGCGTATCTTTCCAGTCCAGCCAGACGCTTCCAGATAAGTTGCGAGAGTTGGAGCGGCTTCTACGACACGCTTTGTACTGGTAAATGTACCTGCGTCACTCATAATAATGTCCTTTCATTTAAACGTTGGCGCATTCGATTTTAACAACTTTATCCTCGTCCATCCGAATGGCATTGGCACCCATAACGGCGTAAATCTGCCATATCTGCTTAGTAGGAAGAAAATCAAGTCTGAATCGCGGCATCAAATGGCGAGCCATCAGCATTCCTTCTTTTGTCCATACTGGGCATTCGTATACATTTGTATCCGAATTGATATCGTTATTCGTGCCGAGGGTAATCTGGTTTGTCTCGATGAATCTGAAACCCATATAGGTATCAATTTCACCTGCAACAAGAGCCTTGACGTTACTCGTATCGGACGACTGCGTTTCAGCGGCCTCAAGAAGATCGGCCTTTTGCTTTGGACTGACAGCGATATAGAAAATATCGTCCGGATCGTTATTCAATTGAACCAGTGCCGTCCTTGCAATAATCATCTTCTGAATCGTAAGCCCCGAAGTTGTGCCGCCTACCGCACCTACCTTATCAGCGTCATGGGGAATAGTTCTTCCGCCACTAAGAGCGGTAGTGCCGTCAATCGCAGTATTAGTAAATGTGTAAGTAATGGCGTTGCCATCCCTGTCGGCACCGGGGTTAATTCCGCCCCTGACAGAACCGAAGAACGCTGCGGTTCCAATACCATTCATCGTCCTGATAGAACCCTTCATAAGTGCCTCCATATAAGCACTTGTAGGATCGGATTGCAAAGCGATTTGATCGAGATCGTCCCTGTAAATACCTTTTTCAAAGTATCTTGGAGAAATCCATCTACGATTATGAGTCATATCCTCAATGGGTACATCTGCAAATCGTTCGCTTTTCTCGGTAAGCTCGATGGACCCAACAAAATCATAAGATTTGTTTTCGCCTTCGAGCGGTTCCATTCTCATTGTACCATCCCAGAAGAATTTCTTCTCCTGGAGAATGGCCTCGTAACCAATCTTGTAAGCATTGTAAAATGCTTCTGTGTAACCGTCAACTGAGTTGGTATTCCCAGCCATGATAAACTCCTAGCCTAATTAAATTCTAATTCAGCGGCTAGGTCGTCCTTGCGGGCCTACCTGTATTTAACGTCTAGTGGACGAATGGAATACCATTATTTTCAGGGCCTCTCGGTCATCCTGCTATCATTACCGGGCCTATCGGTCATCCGGCCATTGTAGCAAGCCATTCCTCGACCACTTTTGCATGATCGGGATCCATCCTGTTCATAAGTGCGGGATTGGCTTCAAGTTTTTTTCTTAATTCCTCTTTAGTCGGTGGAGGATCACCCGTTGTTGATGTTTTCAGGACATCCTCACTGATTAGATTATTTACATTATTAAGTTTTTCCAGAACGTCTTTTCTGGCAATCAAACCTGTATCGTTCAAAATATCCAGCATACCTATCTTTTCAGCGGCCTTTATAGCACCATCGAGATAGGGCTGGAACTTATCGCCCATTTCCGCTTTCATTTCCTCTTCTGATTTTAGAGCGATATCGAGGACTTCCTGCTGTTGCGCGTTACCTATTTCGTTTATTAACTCCACTCCCGCTTTTATCTGGGTTGAAGTCATCCCCTGTTCCAGTGCCATCTTCTTAATCGCTTCAAGTGCTTCCGGTTTCATAGTTCCGCCGGATTCACCTAAGTCATATCCGGTTATTTCTGAAGGAACGCCCATCCTCGTCCTCATTTCAGCAGTCATTTCATCAGTGATTTCCGTCGGGATATTCAACTTTTCAGCAAAAGTTCCCTTAAAAGCTACCTCAGTTTTATAACCGTTAGCCAAATCCTCTACGGATTTGAAACCTTTCGATGCCACAAGACTGCTTATACTCTCTGGCGCGCCTGTCATATCGCCAAAATTACCACTCGTGTCCACAAACTCAACCATTCTTTTCCCTTTCCAATAACCGTTTTATATATAAGAATGCACTTCGTTTCCCTTCAAAGAACAAAACCCTGTTCGGATCGAAGTTTTCCTGTCTTACACTTGAATAGTTAGCGCCAAATGCTCTTTCCATATCGCATAGAACTTTTTTACCGTTAGCAGACGCAAAAAGAGTTTTATACCTTTGCGCAAGTTTATCGATTTCTTTTTCTCTCTCTGCCAACTGATTGTCTTTTACTTCTTTTCTATCCACTTAACAACCCCGCTATACTGTCCGGTTCCACTGTCCCGGATACATTTTTAATTGCCTTGGATGCAGTTTCGGCAAGTTGAACCTGTCGTTCTGCCTCTGCATCCTGTGCCCTTTTATTTCTTATTCCATCACGTTCTTCGACTGTTCTTAAAAGATCACCGGGCACACCTGAACTTAAACCCGATCTCCGTACTGCTTCGTCGAGATCGTAATTGTCGATAACCGGCCATATCTCTTCTAATGGGATTATTTTAGCCAGATGGGTTTCCGTAGCATTAGCTTGAAGAGTTGCCATTGCCACCGCCAATCTTCCCTGGTATACTACGTCGTAATCGAACTCCTTCGGTGCAAGAGGAACAGATTGTTTGGACTTCTCTTCAACCATTAAATTAAACACTCTCACCAGGAGAGGATCGAATAATTCTCTTTGCAGAGCATTTACCATCGGAGCCAGAATTACTAATTTCGATTGCTGTCTTATATCCGCTTCGGTAGCAGTCATATTCCTTTGATCTTCCAATGCGTCGAATAAGTCGTTGAAATAACCGTCTTTGACAATTCTCTGCTCTTCCTTAATAGCTTCCATACTCAGGGCTGCGTTAAACCCGGTGTTCCACGGCACCGGTGCAGGCGCATCTGGACGGAGGTTTATTATCCCTCTCGGCCCGGTGACTGGTTGCCCTACTACCGAATCGTCCCACATCAACATAGCCGGTGAAATGGCGTTTTCAGAACCTTCGATAAAAGTCAATTTCATATCGTTGAGCATTTTTATCTCAGGAAGCAGATCGAAAGACGGACACCTTCCAATAATCTCATTGGGCGCTATATCCAACCTTCCGACAAGATAAGGCATTTCATTAAAACCCTTTACCTTGACACGTTTCTTTGCCATTACCTCGATGTAAACCGACTTGAACTTCTTACCGCTATCGTCAAGTTTTCCCGATTTCCTGTCGTCGTTAGGGAATACACAGTGAACGAATTCATACTTATTATCAAGTTCACCCTTATCGTAATCGCCCCGAATTTGTTTACTTACATTTCTTAAACCAAACTCCAGTACTGCCTGTCTTACGGTATACCTGATTCGCCTGAACACTACGTCGAGAACTTTCTTCTGGTTCTCTTCGTAAAATATATCGCCGTAATGATAATTCCTGAAAACTATATCCTTGGTATCGGAGTCCATTTCGACACTGATACAACCTGTTCCAAAAACTGTCATCGATCTTATCGTAGTGAACATTTCCCTTTGAAAGTTGCTTCGCCATATCTCCGACTGGACTGCTTGAGAAGCTATTGAAAGCCATGTCTCAATATTCGTATCTGCCTTGTCTACAGCGTCTTGCGCAACGAACTGGAACCACTGAACGCCTATCGGCATCAGAAAACTGAATATGCCGGAGGCCATTCGCTGTGCAGCCATGATCGCAGTAGAATCGTAAATAGGCTGTGTGCGAATCTGGCCCTCCGGCTGATTGATATCATTGTACATATCCTGAGAGGCGGGCCATACGAATCGTCCTATATCTTCAAGGACGTTCGCGCTTTCGTCACGCTTCGTTTTAGCCTTCTGGTACCTGTCAAGTAATTGTTGTGTCGCATTCACTGTCCTAATCTCGCTTTTAATGCCGTCTGAACACCTGTAAGAATAGTAGACTGCCTGCCTGTTCCCTGTAGACTTCTGCCCTTGCGTCTTTTTGCAGCAGCGGCATCTTCCCTGATAGTCTTAACACTTTCAGGCGGTTCCTGAGATTTCTGAAAAGCAGCAAGTCTTGCTCTTTCCTTCTTAGTCGCCTCGTCGCGTTTTCTCTTGGCTTTAGCCTCTATAGGGTTGACTATCTTAAAAGCAGTCTTACCCGTGATATCTTCCAGTATGTCGCCTGACTCTGCAAATATATTAGACATGGTTATCTCGCCTGATAGAACTTCCACCAATCGACTGTTAATGTTTCCGCATCGTCGGTAGCAGCAAGAATAGCCATTACCGGAGCCATAAGAACATCGGCAGGGAAATCCGTCCCGGTAGCGTCGGGGATAGTCTTACTTCCGGCCTGCGTAGCACCGTTGATATAAAATGACAATACGTTATTTCTGGTATCGAATTTCATACCCAGCTTTATATAGGTATCGACTTCCAGCGTTCCCACGTTAGAGTTTACTTCAACCGCTGTTACATCGTTTGCTTTATAACTCGTATCGAACAGAGCCAGATTAGCCTGCGGTTTGTGAAAGCCTACGCAATTGATATTTGCTATTGCGCCATCTGCGGTTAACGGAACTGCCGCTGTCTGCGGTGTAGCGTCCATCAGTCCAAGGAAGAAAGCCTGCTCAGCGGTAGTAATCGTAGAACTCTTAATCCTTGTTTCCATCCAGAACGAACCTGCACCGGAAGTGATCTGGTATGGAAGTTGTTTGGTAGTGATAGAAGTAGCCTGATCTATATCGGTAAGGCCCAGAACGATACCTCCGCCCAGTGCAGCGTCGGGAACTATCGTAGAACCGGCTCCGCCGAATACCAGGTACCTGCCAAGGGCCGCATCGGTTATGATCGTCGTGATTGTGCCGATAAGCCCAATATCGTTAAAGTCGTCGTACAATCCATATCCCGCACCGGGGTTTGTCATAATTGCCGGGCAATCGTTCCAGAACGGACTAAGGCCTGCCCCTGACTTTACTGCCCTGCTTGCTCCTTTGATTGCATCAGGATCTAACGTACTCTTTCTAGCTCTTGAACCATCTGCGAAAAAATGTGCCATTTTAAAACTCCTTTCGACTCTCGCGAGTCTAATAGTAATTGTCCTCTAGGGACATTCACAGGCGCTTTTGCGCCAAGTTAATGTAAGCAGAAATTGCTCTATTTTAAGCAGAAATTACTTTTCTGCGTTGTAAACCTTTTTACCTGATCTGTTCCAAGTCGTTGCGCCATAGTCCTCGATGCCGCTAGTAACATATAAAGAGTCGAATGATAGTAATGATCTTCACCGCCACTCAGTTTAATCCAGCGAGGTTTCTTAATTCCCGTTTCAGGGTGTTCGATTACTGTCTTGGCAGTTTTAGTCATTTCCAGAGCGTACTCTTCGATTTCCTGAGAAATTCTAGGTACTCTTATTTGTTTCTTTGCAAATACTTCATGTACCCTGTCGCACCATTCGTTTCTATTGCATTTGATTACTCCGGTTTTCCTGTCCCAGTTAGGACGGCCTGCCATTGACTCTACATACTGACAGAGGAAAACGGTATACGGTTCGGCCTTTTGAAAACTTCTCGCAGCGTGAGTATCGGGCATGGAATCGATTACCATGAATCTGGTATTCATTTTCTTAGCTAAATCGTGAAGTTCTGCAAAATCTTTGATTCTCGACATATTCAGAACTTCATACGACTCCCTGCCAACCTTTACCCCTGTGACACAATGAAGTGCATGTTTCCCCACATCTACTCCCATTACCGTCTCGACAGAGGAATACATCTGCATTGCACTATGCGTGCAGGCGTCGTATACGTCCTGTTGGGACAGTTGGTTCTCCGCCTCGGTAGTAGCGATACCAAGAATAGATCGCATGAACTCGCTCAATCTGGAGCCTTCTGAGTGATGGTAGCGGTGCATGTACTCTTCTAAATCGGCCATAGGAGAGATTAAACCCGACATCCATAAACCTGCTTCGCGCCTGTCAGGGTACTCGGGTTCCCAATGGCCGTTTATTACGAAAATTTCCTTCTGGCAATGGACACAGGATCTTATCCATGTACCACCTACCAGGATAATGGAATCGGGAAACGACTCTGCCAGGCAAGTGTACTTACCGCACGACTCACATTTAATCTGCCATTTACCCTGATCGGAATCCTCGTATAATTGATCGATACCGTAACCGGGGAAAGTAGGCGAACCGAAATTCCGCTCTCTCCTGAACCTTGAATTATTAAGTCTCTGTTTGGACATATTTACCATGTCCATATCCATAAGATCAATCTCGTCCCTGTCAACTTCGTCACAGGCAATCGAACGAAGGTTAGTGGAATCTTTAGTAGTACCGCTTATTTTCTGGGGCTGGGCACCGACAAAGACTATACTCCTGCCGTTTATCTCTTTCTGACTGGCAGTGTTGGTTCCGACGTGTTTCTTCAACCACAGGTTGTATTCAAAAATGGGATCGAAAGCTACTTTAGCCAGTTGTTCCACAGCCTTAACGGTAGGCATCATATAGATTATATTCTGATCGAACTTTCTATACAGACAGGCATGAACTTTCTCAAGGTACATGGAAGTAGTAGCGCCAATCTGGGTACCTTTCTTGACATTGACAATCCTTTTCTTCATAGCGGATAAATCAGCCAGATAAGGACGGCCCTTTAAAGAGAACTTTATCCCGTCACGGAGATTGATCTCCTTAACATGCGCCCAGAGTAAAGCGTCACTCTGTAAAAGTTTTTTAGTCTCGTTATTCAAAATCCGCACATGCTCCTTCAGCGGCATTGATTACAGGCCAGCCATTGATCGGCTCAGTCTTACTTTCAACGCCTGTACTCGATTGTTGCATAGTACGATGGGCTTCATGTTTCTTACAATGTCCTTTAGTGCCGTCTATATTTTCGTATACAAGACAGTCACTGCAAACTTTATCTATCGGGCGAGGCATCCTTATCTCCAGCTAAATTCCCAATCACAACAGCATTAAACATAGCAACTATCTCGTTAATTTTGTCGCGATTATCAATAATTTTCTCAAACGTAATATCTTCAATTTTAAGACTCGGCAATGGCTCTATCATGTTTCCAGTCCAAAAAACCCTGAGTTATCTTATATATAAAAAAAATACCACCAATCACAAGAGCGTAAGGCCACTTATCATCGGCACCGTCACTCAAACCTACAACAGCCTGAATAGCTACTACAGTTATGAATAGCTTTTTACTTACGCCGTTCATTTACTCTCCACAAATATAGGAAAAGCTTTCTTCGGCTTCAATCCCAACCGCCTGCGGCTATGAGCCTTCAAAGCTATCCAATCCCTGTTAAGGCGTTTCTTTATTTCAGGATGTATCTGTCTCGTGTCCATAATTAAGTGAATCTTGAAAATTCGTAATTCTTGTTAATCTCTCTCTCACACTCCCTGAGCCACCTGCGGCAAGATGGAGATAAATACATCCACCATTTCTTGAAACTTAATTTGATATAAGGCTTATTCATTCCTGTTGCCATTGGCTATACCTCGCGTCTTGAATTGACATCTTCCATAAAAACTTCGATAGGGACTATTGAACATGACAAGCTCGGCCCCCTTCCCCGATGCCCCCCTTGCCCTGTGGTTTATTTCGGTTCAACATGGTATTGCCTCTTGTTTAGGATCGGGCATTGCTTCTCTCCAACATGGTATGAAGTCCAGCTTATCCTTTGCCCAGTACAGTAAGCGATAGACAACCTCGGCATAGGCTTGTGTATGTTGCCATTCAGTCCTTGGCAGGGACGATTGCAACTGTTGGTTAGTCAAGCAATGGAGTATGCCCGTTGCTGATTGTGTAGGCTTGACTACCCCGACAGGTAATGAGCTGATCCTGTCAAGCCAGTCGGCCGGGGCTTCGGGATTGATATGGAAGTTGTCTGTTGCTGCTATGGCTCGGTGCAAAGCCGTCACGCTCTCCATTGTGCTTGCGTCACGCTCGGTATTCGTCACGCTTTCGGCCGTCACGGCGTCACGTTTCGTCACGTTTTGCGCGTCACGCTCTCTCTTACCGTCACGATACGCCTTTGCTCGCTCTGCTGCTGTCTTTGCCATTCTAATCCCTTTTAATTTAACCCCTGCCAATGTACCTAATTATCGTTTTAACGCTTAGAATCCAATCCTACGGCCTTATTCAGCCAGTTTAAGCTTGATCTCGCTTGCATGTTCGCTTAATACGCTTAAATCAGCTTCTGATAGCTTGCTTATTTCTTCTCGATTATCGTTTATATTGTCAGTAAAACCGCCTTTTCTTCTTGCCATTGAATCTAAACACCCTTTTGCGTTTGTTCTATCGTTGACTTCCGTGCTTAAACAAGTGTCCAATAGTTTCCTATACTGTGCGTCTATGTACTCTAAATCCCATTTTTGCTGTTCAATCAGCCTTTGTTTAGCTTCTGCCAGCATGTTTTCGGCTCTTTGCCATATCTTTGTACAGAATGCATCAGCGTACTTTGGGGAATAGCCTGCATCCTTTAATGCTCTTGTCCAGCAATACCCTGGCGTTAAGTCTACATAAACCCCTGTTACATACTTATCTACAGCTAATTGTAGTTTGTCTCGTGTTGATGCTTTCTTTGTTGTTGGCTTAACTACAGTAACCTCTACTCTGGTTTGTCTTTGTGATTGTCCTATTCTAACCCCGATACACATTTATTTAACATATCTTTGGTTAATGGCCCTGAAAAGGCTTTTTCCTTTATTGTTACCTTGCTTATATCCTCTGCTAATTGCCTGATTTGTTTTCTCGTGCTCTTTTGGGGCCTTTTTGTTACTCTGTCCGCTTTTATTGGATATATTAGCCTGAGTCTACCGATTATACTATCTCCATAAATTGCTTAACTGCGTCCATTAAGTGAATTGCTAAGTCTTTGAGGTTTTCATTCTCTGCCTTTGTCTTTATCAGCATTACATCTTTTTGTACGTCGCTGGTATGTTTGATTATTGACTGTCTGAGGGCTTCTTGTTCTTTGTCCATTATACCGGTATCATCCTTTCTGGTGTCCACCCTCGCACTTTTTGAAGTAAGGTTTTCTTTTTGATTGGTGGTGATGTTGCAATTGTATTGGCTCTGAACCTTGCCCACGGGTGATTATCCTGTTGCTGGCTTATTCTGTCTGACACTGTAATCGTAGCCATAATCGTATGCGCTCCACAAAATAGTTTAAACACATAATCTTGATTTCCTGTGTATTATAACCGATTGCGTATGCGCTGTCAAGCTTCTTGTCATATTTATTTTATTTTTCCCTTGCTTCTTGCTCTACGTACTATATACTATGTAGTGATAAGGTTAATGTTATTTTGAGAGGATAAGAAATGAACTTTATGGAACTATCACACAAGATTGCAGAATTGTATCAATTGGCAGGACTCACACTGGATAGACTTGACTGCGATATTACGCTGTCGAAAATGTCCGACTCTCAGGTTGCAGATATGTCGGCAATGATACATTATTTTGAGAACCACGGCCCTATCTGGCAACAAGAAGCCGGATATATTGTCTGTCAACTTCAACATGATCTGCAAGGCTTAAAGGCTTGTTTTCTTGAATTACCAGAAGGAGAGGGCTTTTCGCCCCGCTCTACAGGATACGCTGAACACCTCAAGAAACGTACTGCCTAAACCTTTAACCGGCTCTTGTGCGCAAGGGCTGCTTAAATGTTTTATTAACTTTATGAGGTGGAATTATGAATCAGTTAATCAAGCAATACATACATTTTAAAGGCAAGTCTCGCAATGCTCTTGTTTTCATGCGCGTCGGTGATTTTTTTGAAACTTTCAATAATGACGCCGTTATTGCCAGTGAGGTTTGCGGTTTAACTATTACGCACCGAGATAACATCCAAATAGCCGGTATTCCCTACCACTCAATCGATGGATATCTTAAAAAGCTTATTCAGGCAGGCTATCGCGTAGCTTTGTGTGAACAGATTGAAAAGCCCACTGATAAAGTGATTAAGCGTGATATTGTAAGGATTACAGAACAATCGATAACACCTGTTATTTAAAAGAACAGCCTAATTATAACGTATAATGGGCATAAGTCAAGTTTTATTTAAGGGATGAGACATGAAAAAGTACACAGCAATCGTCATTAAATGGTTTGATAAAGTCAATGGAAACACTTATCATTCCGTCCGTGTTATTCGCCACCGCGATAACAAAATCCTTTCCTGCCCATTTACCTATGGATATGATGAACAATACCGCCAAACCGCATTAGCCGCTATGATTAAAGCTCGCTGGATACGGGGCTATACTCGGGATAATGTCTATGGTAAATTCGAGCGAGAGCGCAACTATCCTATAATCTGGACGGTTTCCGATGGCTTGAAACGTGAATGTGTTGCTAATGGGGAGGTGTAATTATGACTATTCAAGAATTTGCAGAACTGGTACATAATGATACAGTCGAAAGATTCGAAAAGGATTATGAAAACTACCCGCCAAACATGCTCGAAAAAGCTACTACTGTTCATATCAGGCCGGGTAAGAAGTACACAAAGGTTGATCTTGACACAAGCGGAAAGTTTATGGTAGTCAATGACACGGGCGAAATATTCGGTATAAAAGCCTATGGCGTTATACATCGCGGCCATTACTTCGGTACGCTTGAAACTACCTCAGATTGGTTCTGGGGTGATTACCAGCCGTCAAGGAAACCTAACTAGCTTATCCCTCATCCCGTCCGCTTCCTCTATAGGGGCGGGAATTATTGGAGAAATTGACATGAAAGCTATCGATTATTATTGTGAAATGTATCTTGATGGTGTCGATTCTACCACTATCGGCCAAACCGTATCTGCCTTATTTGGTATTGACGGGCAGGAATTATCTAATGTTGCCGATGCAGGCGTAAAGAAAGCGAAGGCATATTATGCGGGTATTAGTGGCGTGTGAGTTCTCAGGTATCGTCCGTGACGCTTTTATTGCTCGCGGGCATGATGCTGTATCGTGTGATTTGTTGCCTACGGAGCGGGAAGGGCCTCATATTCAGGGCGATGTACTAAAAATTCTGGCCGATGGATGGGATTTAATGATTGCACACCCACCCTGTACTCATTTGGCTGTATCGGGTGCGAGGTGGTGGAAGGAAAAACAGGCAGATGGTAGACAGGCAGCTGCGATAGACTTTTTTATTAACCTTATGAAAGCTCCTATCGATAAAATTGCTGTCGAAAATCCAGTCGGTATTCTTTCTTCTGTCTATCGAGGCCCGGATCAATATATTCAGCCTTTCTGGTTTGGGGATTCTGTCCAAAAGAAAACAGGCTTATGGCTTATAGGCTTACCACCCCTCAAGCCGACAAATATTGTTGATAGAGGCATGGTTTACGTTGATCCAAGAGGCAATAAACATGGCGGAGTGCATACTACTCTCGCCAAAAGAGCGTATTCCCCGCTTATGTTGCTTCCCCGCAGCGAAGAACGCTGGAAAATCCGTAGCCGTACCTTTCCTGGAATTGCAGAAGCAATGTCTATCCAATGGGTAAACCTATGAAACTACTAATCAAATTCGGATTAAGCCTGCTCTGCGTATTGGCAGGTATGTTAATTTGTTTTTGGAGCTTAAAATGCTAAAAATGCTCGCCATTGTGCTTATTGTTTTATTTGGCTTGTTTTTGCAGGTTGATCTTTTACTTTCACGGCCCGATCTAACCAAAATAGCCCGGATTATCTGGCTTATCCTTTGGAATTCGTGCTTAGCATTAATAATCTTTGGACTTATTTTAGGAGTATGATTATGAGTAAACACACAAAAAACCTCAAGCTACCTTTTCATGCACAGGCTGGTGGCTTTATTGCCAACAACGAAGGTGATATTATCGTCTATCCTCGTGGCGGGAATCATATAGAGCGTGCCGAGCTCATCGTCAAAGCCTGCAACTGTCACGCTGATTTACTGGAAGCGTGCAAGAGAACCAAACATTTCCTCGAAGTTTGCCATCGGCCATCTATCGGGCGAAACGCTAAGATTAAAATGCTCGAAGCCGCTATCAAGAAAAGTGAAAGCAGGTGAATGATGCCAGTATTCAAAAACCGAGAAAACAAGAAAGATGCTATCTGGTTAAGCGAAGATCGTCATTCAGACGAAGCTATCGAAATCAAAGAACCGGAGGATTTGCGCCCTATGCTTGAGGTATGGCGACAAGTCAATATTGATCCTTGGTTCATTGACGAGGGAGTAAAAACCCTTGACAGTTTTCTCCGTGCTTTTTTAAAGAAACCCAAAGTTTATTACGTCTGGATTTTCAATTCTGCTTTTAAGGAACCTGCCAATGCTAAGACTACTTAGAATAATATGGGCCTGTGTCAAGGCTACTACTATAAATGGTTATACTAAACAGTTTGGAGAATGAATATGACTAAACAAAAAGAACATCTTATGAGAGCGTTTATAGCCGCAACTGCTAATACTCATGCTTCGCTTCCTCTTGGAGATTCTCGCAATACCGATGTCTTCGCAGGATTTGTGCTTGCTTCTTTACCAGACAATCATTCCCTGCTTTCTGTCCCGCCCACCAAAGGTATTGTAAACTGTTTTATGAAACTCTTGCTTGCTGAAGCGATGTCAACTTTGACAGATACGTTAGAAGACATAACCAAAGAAATAGAGGAACACCATGAAGATTGAAGTTAAATACATCAATAAATACGGTACAAATTATATCTATCCAGTATGTGATAGAGCGAAATTGTTCCTGACTCTTATTTCACGGGCTAGAACTAGGCCCCTGAAAACCTTTTCCGAGTTCGATATCAGGAATATTAAAGCGCTGGGGTATGAAGTAGAATTTGTCTTGTAAGATAGGGCGCAAACCATTTATAGTTTTATCTGTCGTTTGCGCCCTAATACCTGTTTGCTTCATTGTATCTTCTTCGCTTATTGAGCCTGTCTGCTTCGGCTTCGTCATCTTCCGGCAATGGTTGGGCGTCGTCCGTGTCAGTGATATACAATCGTAAGAATGTAAATCTGCTTTTTATGTCTACTGCACCAACTTGGAACAGTTTTAGTGCTGCCCGTCGCTCCGGCTCAGTGTCAAGAGACGCATTGGATATCGGCGCAACCAATAAGATCAAAAACAATACTATGGTAATTACTTTCTTCATTACGGCACTGTTCCTACTTGAGCTTTCGTTGTTGTTCCCGCAGCATTACCAATCACCCTGTCATATATAGGCGTATCAGTGTGGTTGAATACTGTATCAAGTATGGCAGTCTGTTCATGTTTAGCAAAGAACATCTCATAATACAAATATATCGAGGCTTGCAGTGCCGTTGGGCTTGATGGTGGCTGCCCTGCCGTTAAAGTACCCAGATTCTTAGCCCATATCTCATCTACAGCGGCAGAGTTCATGGTTAAAACCTCACCGACTGAGCCTGTTACGTTACCGGATACAGTCGCTACGCTTGCAACTTCATCGGCGCCAAAAAGGAAATAAGCTGCTGCCGCAAGCGTTCTCGTTTCTATATAATCCGTATAATCGGTGCTTTCGGCTGTTACTACGTCCACTTTAACATCGTCCGCAACCACTGCATCGGTTATAGCTGCCCCATCGAAGCTTGCTGTTACAATTGAACCTGCACCTAAAGCATTTACCACTTGAACAGTTCCTACCGTATCAGAGCCAAATAAGAAATAATCCGCTGCCAGTAAAGTTCTGTTCGTTATTAACGTATCGGTTGTGGAATGTAGACTTGCCGCCGTTCCCGACGCGTCCGGGACGGTGGTATTCGCTCCGTCAGTACCCACCATATCCGTATTTGTCGTGGTTGTAGCGACTAGAACCACTCCGTCAATATCGCCACCCGTAACATTTATAGCCCCACCGTCGTCTGTTGTAGCAGTATTCTCCGGATGGCTTATTGTGGTGCGTATCTCCATTGTTTGGGTTTTTGCATTTGTACCATTTATCCTGACGATCACGTATTGATGATTGACTTCTCCTGCCGTAAGTACAAGGTAATAAATCCCTGTCGAACCTATTTCAGTAGCCTCATTTGTACAATCGGCAAAGCCGTCCGGATTATCCGCTGAGTCGCTCCATTCGTCAATCTCACTGTCCAAAGCCGCGACACTTGAAAGATGATCACCATTTGAATCCAGCAATGGAAATGTTATCACTGTAGCGGCATTCCTCTGTCTTACAAGTTCAAGCCCGAAAGCCTGTGAAACACACATTAACAATATTAATAAGATATATTTTTTCATTTTAACCACCTATTCCCATGCCTATTCCTGATCGTGGTTCACCGCCAGCGCCACCTGCTGTTGCACATAACGCACCTATCGTATCACCTGTACCGCCAACACCGGCATCGATGAGCGGACTGCTGCTTGTTGGTATGAAATTGTCGGCTCCCGGATTTGTAAACAACGGATCGCCTGAGAAATTATCTCCCTGCCCAAACACCTGGAACAACGCAAGTGTAGATGTTTCAGAGCAATGACTTGTTGCACTGTTGGGTGTTCCGCCTGAATCGTTGTTAAAACTGTGATTGTTAGAAAAGACATTTATAGCGCCCGGTACAAGCCCGGCCAGATTATAGCCAAAGCCGACATTTGCCACACTGGTATTATTATATATTTTAACGCTAAAATCGCCACCAGCCCCCGCAGTAAGCTCTATACCATCGCCACCATTACCGTAAATGGTATTATTTGTTATTAAGTGTCGGACTGTATCATCTGATATGAAGCAACCACTATCTCCGTTGCCATAAATTTGACATCCAACAACTTCCATCGGCTGCCCTGCTGATAACCCAAAATCGGCATTATCATAAACCTTACAACCAAAAGCAGATAGCCTGCCTCTCGCTGCAATTCTTCCTGCTATGCCAGAACCCACAGGGCCTTGGCCATTGTCGTATATCTCGCAACTAACAAAAAGCCATTGATCCGCGTCAGTTGTGCCGCCAATTAAAGCGCCGCTATTATCAGCGTTATGAATGAGGCAATTCTTGAAAACTATTTCCCCCTCGGTGTCTGTATTATTGTAAATACAATGCTCCGCCAAACCGACACCGCCACCGTTAAAATCTATATTACTTATGTTGTGATGGACAACACCGTTAGAAAAATCGACTAAGCCAGTTGCGATATTTCCCGTTGTAGTAATGATCACCGTGGCCTCTGCCGTCAGTGTAGCATTATAGCCTGTAGTATAAATTACTGTCGTTACAGAGCCGCTATTCGTGTCATTGTCAATCGGCACTGCCCCAATATCAACACTCGCCACATTGTTGTATATGTTTCTTTTGAAAGCTGTCCCGTCATTGACTGGATTATCCCATGCCTCTTGCAGAGTATCTAAGGCCCCGCCGACATTAACCGTTAAATTTACGTCATTTGTACCGTCGTCGTCAATTTGCAGACAGATTATATTATCATTGTCTGTGACTGTAGTTACTTCATAAATTCCAAGCGTGACATGAGAACCATCACCGCCTACAGTTACCTGTAACAAAGTCCCTACGACTACGTTTAACCCGATATTAACAGCGCTTAGATTCTTCGTCGCAGTCGTGAAAGTCACTGCCGCCGATGTTGAAATCGGTGCGCCATTTGTTCCTATGAAATCCGCCGGAGTGCCAGCGTCCCAAACAGCTTTAGTTGCTCCGCCTCCGTTATTGTCGCTTGCGCTGGCTTGAGTTCCCAAACCCCCGACTATAATCACAGTTTCTTCATTCGGGGCTACATATTGAGCAAGTACGGAGAAGCACAAAAGCAGGAATATTAAGCTATATCTCATTCGGATCGCCCCCAGCCTTAATAAACCAGACTTTGCGGATTAACTCCTGTGAGTTTTCATGTCTCCAGTCACCGTTCGGCATTTCAGATTCAAACTGCAATGTCATAAGCTCAACTCTGAGCGACTCCACCCTTTTATCTGCATCGGCAATAATAAACTTGTGTATGCCCGTCCAGTATTTTTCCGCTTCTTTTAGTTTGTCGGCAGGTAAGTTAGGATAATAAGTTGTTAACTCATTATACGCTTGGTTCATAGTGCGGTTTCTGGCTTGCTGTGGGGTTAAATCCAGCATTTTAGCGATTTGCCTGATACGGATAACCGCCGCCCTTTGGCCGAGTGCGTGAGAATCCTGCACCATCGCACCTATCGCCATCACTGTCAAAACCACATATATTAAAATCTTTTTCATTACAACCTCGATCTGTAAACTCCTTCGTACCTGCCCCTGCGCCCCTCTGCTTCGTCCGGGGCGTTAAAACTTATAGCATCACCTGAAGCATTCCCTTGCGGACTGAATGTTAAATTAGATGGATTGTCCTGGGCGGTTGTGGCCGTCCAGAAACTGTCACCCTCCACGCTTTCTTCGTCGCTAATCACCCAATCGGTTCCATCATACCATATTACCCATGTAACAGTCTCCACCTCGCAATCTTCGAGTTGAAACGTTGATTCCCATGTATTGATACCACTTACAAGATTCAAAGTTTTGCGAAACCTCCCTGTTGGCCCTGCTTTTTCCGGATCACAAATAAGAATGTTCCCCGATACTATGATTTCATCCGTACTTGAACCGGGCGTTACCTGCTCAACATTCACATTACTTAAATCAAGCGAATCCCCTGCTGTCGTCGGGAGTATAAACCATTCCACGCCCCTGCTTGCTGATCCGTCCCCTGCCGTAAGGTATAAAGTATAAGTACCATCAGCCGATACCCTGCTAGCCTCTCCACCACCTACCCGACACCTCAACGTAGTTCCGGCTGCAAAGCTCCAGTTTGCTATTGTGAAAGTTACCGCGTAAAGTCTATTCTCTACATCCCCGAAGTCTTGATATAGCAGGCCGTTATCGGTGTCGGTTATTATAAGCAGAGACGCTACCCCGTCCGTCCACAAATCCCACCCCTCTTCAAATACCCACGGAGAAGCGAGTCTTACTTGTACATCATCTATTACCAAGTCCGTTGGATCAGGCGTTGGGGCCATAGAAATTCTTTGAGGCGTACCAACATCATAAGTGAAGTTTTTCACACCCGCCGTAGTATAAGTAAATGCTGTAACTCCGTGTGACCCAATATTCAACCCCCCTATTGTCACTGTCGTCATATTCAGTTTTATATTAACATTGTCTTCCTCGTTTACGTCCAAATCTTGTAGGAGAGAGGGAGTTGCGTCTGCGCGAACCATACTGCACTTACCAGAATCCTCAGTTATTACATTACCATCGTCCCAATTGAATAAATCCCAATCATCTGGCGCATCATCAGGCGGAGTACCTGTCCAATCCGTAAAATCCCCATTAGTAATTAAATCAGGGAAATCATCACTGAGTTGAAATGTACCGTACAATATCAAATTCGCAGAGCAAACTTGACTGAAAATCAAGAGCATTATTGCTAAAAATCCCTTTTTCATGCCTGCATAATACGGGTTTATTTGGAAATGTCAAGTAAAAAGTGGCTTATGTGGAATTTTTATATCGCCGGAACTACAACAATCCCGTCCTTCACCACCTTAATGCTATTAGGATCGGGCCATTGATCTCTTGAACCGATAGCGTAGTGCCGATACCCTTGCTCATCCTCGATTACTACCTCGGCGTCCTGCATACTGGATTTCATCAAAAATTCATAATCAGTGAATGCTGTATAGCTTACAAGCCCGTTGGGATTGACTACTATCCTCTTGAGAGCGGTTTTCGTACAGCCATTGCCCATGAAAAGAAACACCATTAGCACAAGCAATGCAATAAGAATCCCTATACTTAAACTATTATAACCATCATTCATTCTTCATCCTCGTCTTCCTCGTGAAAATCAGGGCAAATAGCGCCCTCGATAAATCTCTTAGTGTTTCCCTCTTCTTCGCAATAATCAAAATTACTGCATTTATCACTACAATTTCCTGCTTTGCCTGGACTCATTCTTCTACTCCTTTATGTTCTGGGTTGTCGTGAATTGTGCCGATTATTTCTAAATCTCCTTCTGTCCTGAATTCATAAGTAATCCCTGAATCTGATTTGAACCCGTAACTTAATCGATGTGAGCAATAAACTATCACGCCAATTCTTCCGTCATCATGGTTCTTAATTTTATCCCCCTCATATACTTCTACTCCGTTCTTATCTTTGAGGCCGGTGTATTGCTCGACAATGAACCTCGGATTATTCAGGAACTCTCGAAACAGAAAGCCTGGCCTTGATTGGGCATCATAAAACATTGTCTTTCCGTCTATATCCCATGCCCTGAATTTAAATTCTCTACTCATTTCTCTAACCTTTCCACAAGTTCAATCCACATAACCCGTTTATCGGGAGGCAGGTTATTTATTGTTTCTAGCAATAATTCCCGTGAATTTGGATCGGGGGGTTGATCTTTAGTGTACTGCAACACTATCTCTACAGTTTGTTTTTGCAAGCCCTTGCCAACAATATATTCACTGGTAGTAACGGCTTTCTGGCTGTATTCTCCGTTAGTTGATTCTGTTCTGCTTATTACTGTTAGCCCGTTGAGGGGTTTAGTCTCCAATCCTTGCACAAACCGGTAAGTGTTTCTTTCGCCGTATTCGACAATCCATCCCGTTTCATTTGGCTCAGGAGGCTCCCACGTCTCCGCTAGTATAGCTAAGTCCTTACCTGTGTACTTTGTTACCCAGCCCTCTTGTATGTCTTTGAGCGTGGGCTGAGAGGCTATTAGCAGGAGGATTAGTAGTTGTTTCATTCGATCACTTCTTCTGTCATGGGCGATCCATCAAACCGGCAAAGGTTTTTTTTAGCTTCTTCTATCGATCCAAACGAGTCCTGACAGTTTGCCCCGCATATACTATTGATCGATGCGTCTACCCACCACCACCTGAAGAGAGAATGCTTCTGCTGAATGACATAGCTTACTCGATTTTCATAGGGTATTGTTCTTTTGATTATTATCGTTTTCATTTCAACGATCCTTGCTGCCACAGCATTACAGCCAAAGATATTGCCTGCGACGATCTTAAAGAATAGTCTTCTCGATTTCCAAAGCTCATACCATTAGCGTCTTTAATTCGCTCGTCGAGCCTTTCAATAGTGTCCACTAAGCCTGTCGGAATAGCCTTTATATCAGCATAGCCACCAGCCAGTGCCACCATTTCCCATTGTTCATTTCCCATCTTAGCCCTTTCTTGTCATGTACTTAGTATCTATTAGCCCTTGGACTAAATTTAGCCCTTGCTTTCTATTAAAGTGATCTCGTCTCCATCTTCCATCTCGAAAATCCACTGGATACCTTCGTTTTCCAAGATGACACAATACGCCATCGGAGCTACTGAGTAGCATATCTCCCCAATTCCTCTGTTCACTTTTACTCTATCCCCCGCAAATACCTTAACTGATTTGCCTGATTCATCTACTGCATCACAGACATAGCGGCGGTTCCATCGCTCTGCCGTCCCCATCATAACGCCACCACAGCTTAAGCATTGTATTGCTGCATGAACATAGCCATTAGATATATCGCAATCAAAACATCCCGTGTGCATTCGGTAATTTGTAACATGCGCCGCCTCACCTCCGCAGAACGGGCATTTTTCAAGATTATCCATTTCTTACCTCATAATAAATTATATTTAGCTATACATTCAGAACTGCTACATCTTGCGCCTTGCCCGTCAAGTCTGAATGTAGCAGGTTTGGGGCAGAATTGGCACCTGTCAATGCGTATCGCCGATTTTATCACCGGCACTTCCAATGTCCAGTATTGATTATTGGGGTGTAGCCATGATTTGAAATCTTTCCACTCTGCGTGCCACATCTTCTCTTTCTTACAAGCTTTCCTGTAAGCTATTTGCGTTTCAATGGCGGGAACCAATAGAGGTATTATCTCTACTATTTTCATGCCGTAATTCTTCCTGAAATTTCTCCACTCCGGAGCGAACCCTGCCACTCTGCCAGGATACAGTTTCCGGGCCTTTTCAAATTCAGTCTCGGCTTTTGTCATTGGTTATTCTCCTCGAACTCTACTATATAAATCTCATAGCACTTTGTACAGAATATAGCAAGCTTAGATTCGTCTCCATAAATCGGTTGTTTAACCTCATTTTCGGCCTGACATTTCGGGCAAATAGAAGATGTCGAAAGTTTCATTGGTTATTCTCCTAGCAGAGTAGAATTGAACGCTATTTGTTTTTTCAATGCAATCTGTCTTTCATCATGGAGCCACGGGGTGACGGTTTTCATCCGATTGGACGAGTTCTTAAGCTCCCGCCTCAATCTCTTTATCTCTGCGATCTGCAACTCAGCAGCAGCCTCATAGACTTTTTTGGAAGCGTTTAGTAGTTTTATCTCAGCGATTAGGGCAAGCGGTACGTCTGGATTCATATTTGTCCATGAGCCGCCTTTTTTGATTTCCAGACACCTTGCCTCAATCTCTGATAGTTTTTTTTCGTTCATTATTCCTCCATAGCTAGAGATAATATTACATCAAGGGGCGTCATCGATAGGAACTCAAGCTTTTCGCCGGAATAACCTAACCCGTGCCTTATCATGTTGTGCTTTGCCTCGCCCAGCATGAATCCCTCTTTGATCGTTTCAGGGATGAATCTTATATTGCCTTCTTTTAGTTCTGCTTTCATGGTTTTGCTCCTGTTCTGGAATGCCTTAATTTAAAAGCCCACAATCTCCGCCTCAAGACTTCATGGGGGACAACGTTGTTATAGGTTGAATAGATTATAATTCCGATACAGCCATTAAGCCATGTTAAGAGGCCAACGCCCGCATCTTTAAAATTCTGTAACGATTGCGGCCGCATTTTCAGAATAAAATCCTGTGGCATCACACAATAAGATAGATTGGCGTGGTAATGGTTTCCTTTTGCCTGCATAATAACACCTTGTATATCTCTCATTTTAAGCTCTATCGCAATCGTTTCCAGTAAATCGGGTGGCTTTCTGCCAACACGTTCATCCCATTTACATCCAATCACATCACAATAACCACCTAAAAGACATTCATGCGCGTCGTCGTAATCGTTCCTGTTAAGCCATTGTGTCACTGCTGGCCTCATTTCATTTTCGATCATTCTACGCCTTATCAATAAGTTTTGGTTATCAACTTTTTCTCTAATTGCCTAATTTTTCGCCTCAATTTGCGATTTTCCTTAATGAGATTGGTGACAGTTCTCTTTTCTTCTAGGTGAAGATTCTTCAATGCAAGGAATTCTTCTACATCCTCGTCTGGAATATCAGTGCCTATCAGCTTTCTGCGCCAGCCTGAGTTGTTCTGGACATTAACACCTAAACATTTCAGTTGCTTGTAACTCCATGCGCCATTGTCACTTGCGCCCTGTTCCAATATTTCATCAGTTATTATCATATTCTTGTTCCTTTCTGGTAATTAGCTTTTTGGTGAAAGTTTGGCGCATACCCCCCTCATAAAGAGGGAAGATTTTTAAAGACTAGCTTTTATGGAGCCAAGCCCGTATGAAACCCAACACGTTTCTTTCACTATTTAATCGCCTTTTTTTAACGTGGTGGCAGGTCAGAACGTGTCAAATATGCCTATGCTACAAAGGTAGCAGGACGTACCGGGGGGTCTAATACGCCACGAGAACCACGATATGTTAACTTCTGCCCGTTAACGAGGCTTTACGGGTTTGCGGTTAAACCACGGTTCCGCCAGTGCTATGCACCTGAATCAATTTTGCTTGCCATGTGTCCAGTAAAGCTTTTGATGTCTTAACGGGGTTCATAATTTAGTCTTCTATAAAAATAACTGGCTTATCCAATTCTCTGGCGATTTCAATCTCAGCGCTTACACCAGTCGATTCTTTCCATCCTTCTTGCATAAACACCTGTACTTCATCGCACCAATCTATAAATGTTCTGTCGTACTCTTTCCAGAATTCCCACCCCTTCGGCAAATCCCCTGCCAATGCTATAGGGTGTGTATGTGATATCGGGGAAAACACCAGATTGCCTTCACGCATCAGGGCGGCGGCAACTCTATTGATTTTTTTAAATCTCGCTTTTCTGATTTCTGGATTATCGTGCGAATAAGGAGTTGCTAGATATATTTTCTTCATTCCCACCCCCTACACAAAAGGCCCAAGTGCAATGAAGCACCTGAGCCGGATAAACCAGAACTCGCAATAGGGTAACTGGCAAGAAAACCTTCGCGAGCCGATATGTTAAAGTCTGATTGTATTTGCCAGTTAATCATTATGGTATTATACCCCATCACTTACATATTGCAAGGAAAATCTTTTTATTTTTTTAGTTTGGTTCATTGGTTTTTAGCTGTTTGCTTTCTGGTTGTCACTAATGTTTAGGTAATGCTTACCCTCCCACAGCGAATACGGCTCAGGCTCCGCTTGTGATTGAGGCTCTTTAACGCATTTTATCAAGGGTTCTTCCGCACCTTTAAAGCCCCATTCCGTAAGCACTCTGGCGCTAAACCGGGAATTATTCTCAAGGTTGGTGAAAGTGCCAAAAACAGTAAACTTGTCAATATATCTATTATATATTTCGCCATAAGCTACCGAAGATATTTCAATCCAATTCATCCCACCCCCAATTAAAAGACTGGCCCAGCCTGCAAGCCAAGCCAGTCCGCTTACGGCACATCGTGGCCACTGATGAGTGCTGGGTATTAAAAGACTCCATCGATACCGATGGAGCCGTAGATTTAAGGTGGGCATGGAAAGCCTTGCTAACCACAGAAGCACCTACGGTATCAGCGCCAGTTGCATGGCGGCAACCTGATAACGGACGGTGTTGCTCCGCCATTGGCGAACTATCGGCATCTTCTGTCTTTATGCCCATAAAAAGGCCTACCCCAAGTAAATGAGATAGGCCTAATATAAATACGAGGGTCCAATCCTGCGTATTCAATACTGCACCAATTGGCGCTGTCTGCTTGTTTTCAAGAAAGGCCCCAGTCATACTTAAACGACTGAGGCCATATTTGACAAAACTTACAAGAAGAGAACCGGCAGGAACATCCCTGTAAGTTATTGTACTTCCAATTTGTATCTGCCGATTCGTCATATAAACCTTAAATTATTAAGTATCCATGCTCATATTATACCCTATTGGTTGGGGTTGTCAAGGGAAAACTCAAATTTTATCATAAATTAAATAATCATACTTATCTCTGCACACTTGGCAATCGTTACATTCGGCACAAACGCATACTGAATGACACTTTTCACAATCGCCGCAGCATTGGCAGTATTCGGTTTCTTTACTCATACTACCTCCAATAATAGGGCATCCTTAATCTGTTCATCAGTAGGAATCGCCTTCTGGTTGGGAATGCGGACAATATGGTAACAATCTTTGTATAAACACATAAGCACTTTTGCACGTCCATCCCACTCCATGCAGATACGATTACATTTTGGGCACTCATACAGCATTTTAATTCCTTAATAATAGGGCAGGGCTGCGACTTAGGCGCATAGTCAACCTCGCAGCTAGTGGTAATTGGGTTTGAAAGGTAGTTGGCAATGCGCCAAAGACTTGTATACCCGCTATGCTTACGTTACGGACTCTGCCTGTAAATCTCCCCCGGCAGGACTCGAACCTGCAAAGATTCCGGACGCTATCCAGTGCTTTTCCAGTTAAGCTACAGGGGCATAAAAAAAGTCTACTCAGCGAGGGGAGAGTATCAGACAACCCCTCACGGCAGACTTTGGAAATGCTATTCAATTGTTTCGATACTCTTTTAGTCATCTTATTCTTTCTACATGCCCTCCTAATTTAACCCAATTACCATCAGTTAACTCAAAAGTGCCATGTTCTTGCTTAAAGTATATACTATATTTTGGCCGTGTCAATTAAAATCTGAAAATTTATTTGCCGTGATCGAATCGCCCCTCTTCCAGTATCGCTATTGCCTTCCCGATTCTCTCATTTAGATTTTTAGCTACAACATCTCTTTTTACTTCCGTTCTAGTAAATAAATACTTACCGTCATTATATCTTATTTTCTTATTGTACAAAGTGAAATCGATTTTGATTTCATTGCTGTCTTCGGCCAAAAACAGAGCCATAGAGAAATCTTTGAAAGCATCCAGATATAAGTAAAGCTGGTCAAGGTTGATTATTTCCAGGTCAACCCAATCATCATCATCTTCGTCATCGGCCCGGTTAAGGATGTCGGGTAGATTGTCATGGAATTCCTTGCTTATATGCTCATGCCCTGCTGATGCGATATCCACCCAATATTCTTCAATTCTTAATGTCATATTCATTTCAAACTCTCCAATAATTCCCTTATTTCCTTAACTTCCGGCGAATCCGGCGAGCCACTACCTTCAATGCCTCCTATACCAGTTTGCTCGTTGCGGAAGTCCATTTCTTCAAGCATCCAGGTTAAATGGAATGCGAGTTTTTTGATGATTTCCTTGTCAGTCATTTCTTTTTTGTACACCTTTTCTCGTAACCACTAAGCACTTCCCGCAACTTTTGGTAGACAACCACATTCATAAAGCTTTCGCAGCCGCCGACAATTTTCCTTATCTTTTCAAGTTCCTTACCGCGTTCCCAGCTTTCCCGCTCAGATTCTTCCAATAGGGACTCAAGCTTCTGTTTCCTTGCTATACAGCTTTCTCTTGTGCATCTTGCTGACATTGTTTTTCCTCGAAACTATTCCTTTTAATCTGCTTAACTGGTGGGCCGTGAAGCCGTGGTTCTGGCTTTGGGCCTTACGTACCAATATACGCTCGCTCGGCGACATATCAAAGCCCTGCTCGCTTATTTGGGCTAATAGAGCCTTAGCCTCGTCGTCGGGCGCGAAAGCGTCTGTGCTGGTTGTGTAGTCCATTATTGATCTCCGAACAGGGGCATTTCAGGTTCTCTTCTGTCAAGTCCTAACTGTTTCCTTACTTCTGAACACCATACTTTATAAGGCCACATTTTACGCTCGCCATAAGGATAGGCTTCTCTCAGAGCCTTGCGCAGTTTCTTCATATCATCGCGTCCGGTTTCTGCGATTACTTTAACTATAATCAGCCTGCAATGATCACGCCATTTCATAGCTCACCTTTTCAAATTCTACAACCCATACCCACGGATTTACATCCCAGCCGTAGCCACGTTTTTTGTTTATTTCGTTCCACAAAGAATGAAAAAAGGGAACTGCATGGGTTGCTTGTTGTGTTTTCATTCCCTCAGCCATAGCGTCCTGAAAGCTTATATCCTGCACCCGTTCAACTCGTACAGATTTAACTTTAAGCCATGTTTGGGCGAAGAATTTCGGCATGAACAAGGGGGATCGCTTATGATAGCCGAAGTGGAACTTATCGCGTGGAGGTATAGCTGTTGGCTTGAACAAAACTTCTCTGCCATCCTTCGGCAATGTAGGCGTGAACCGTACTTTATTCCTTTTCAGCTTCTTGCACATCTGGTAAGTATCTTGGTAAATTCCCCATTGCCAGAATACTTGTTTCACCCAGAGCAAGTCACCGGGCTTGCCGTAGGGACAATAGTCACCCAAAACATTACGGAATACCATTTCGTTATGTCGCTCCAAATACCCACCTCGCGGTTTGTGCCAATGCCCTGAAAAATCTCTGCCACTCCCATGAATGTGAATTTCACCGGGTATTATTCTCCTCGTCTGCGTTTTCCTGCCATCAAGAATTGCTTGCACCATTTCGCCTTTGAAAAGGATTGGATGCTCTTTCACTTCAACACCTCCAGCAACTTCTCAATCGTCACCCGGAGAGCTTTAGGCCCTATCCTGAGATAGCTTGTTTTTTCCCGTGATGCTTTGATTTGGTTCATAGTCATAATAAGTCCTCGTATTTCTGCTTGATTGCCCTCAGTTGTTCTTTAGTTATTATCCCAGCCTCTGCTTTATCATGGCAGTCGCGGCATAGGGCAATAAGGTTTTCACTAACGTCTTTGTCTGGGTTGCCGCCCATGCCACGAGCTTCTATGTGGTGGATGTCACAGGCCACGGAGTTGCAGACTTCGCATAGAATTATGTCGGCTATTGTGTAACCGTGGTAGTCAAGATATACCCCAACATGTTTCTTCATCCCCATCTCTTTCGTGAATTTTACAATTTGCTGTTCATGTCTTTTCTTGTGACAGTCCTTACATAGAGGTACTTGAGGTACATTCAATAATCTATCAAATATCAGTTGTGTAATTCCAGTCCAGTTTATTTTCGGTTCGTGATGGACTTCCAGCTTAACTTCTTTGCCTTTTGCTGCGCTTTGTTTAACTCCACAATCTACACATTTATAGCCAGACTTCTTTAACGCCGCCGCCCTCTCCCTTGATCGCAGCCAGAGTTGCCGCAGGGCATTCTTGATTCTGCTTCTGGGCGTATTTGGTTTCTTCTTAGCCATTCTTAATCTTCCCTATGCAATGCTCTTTGCAGCAAGCATACATTCCGGTTGTGTCGGCCTTGTCCGGCCAATGTATCGTGCCCTCCCTTTCAGTGTACCATGCACAATCGGTATTGCAGTAAAGAGCTTCTTTTTCATCGTGTGGGAAATTAAAGGTTTCAGGGCACAAAACCGGTATTCCATTCTTTGTGTTAACCAAAAATCCCGGTTTTCTTATTTCTACTTCTCTCATTGCATTTCCTTTCAAATATACGAGGGCGACGGCAACCAGTCTCCGATTTTAACGGTATCTGGCCACCACTCACAACCGCGTACCGCCGCTCTCGTATAAAATGGGCAGGCAGAGATTTGCACCCTGCATGAGACTGGGGATATGCTTTTGCAGCCTCTCATTTTCATCGGTTCTTCCCCGATTCCAGCCCACCATTGATTGCATATTAACCAATGGATTGTCCAGATTCATTAGCGTCTACCTATTCCGCCACTGCCCATTAACTTATTAAAGAACTGGGCTTCCTTGCCCTGCCTGCTTCCTACCGGCGTCATCCAGTCCGTCCTTGTGGAGATTGTAGTTAGAGGGGGACGATCTTGAGCGAGCCAGCCGTGTTAATTAACTCTCTATCGATGATCTTGTCTCCATCAAAGGCTGCGCTAAACAAGTTAGTCATAGGGTTTGGACTTATCCTGTCTATAGATATACCTCGCCTAATATAAACTCTTTTTCCCCAGCCCTGAAACGTAAACCTCGTCCCATCGCAAGGTACTCTGCCCGGATACCAGCCGTCACGCCCATGTTCCGAAGACGTATTTTCGGTAGGTGTCTTGGGGTTCGTATGCGGCGGAAGCGATACAGACACGCTTGAACCACTCGATACTAGTTTCCCTGAAAAGGGCGGACTTTCACCTCTACCTCGTCCAAGTCCTTGATAGCCTTGACGCCTGTGATCTTGTTCGCGGCGATCAGAGCCTTAGCCTTGGCGTTGTTTTCGTCGAAAGCCGGAATGTCGAATGCCGAGTAGATTACACGCTTCTTGACGGACTCGATATTCCCGTTTTCGTCTTTGATCTTTACGTTCTCTGTTACTACTGCTGCAAAAATCTCCTGTGTCTTCATGCTCATACTTCCTTTCTGATTAGTGTTAGTTATTGGTTCGTTAGTTACTTGTTCTAATACGAAATAGGGATAATCATATCCACTTGACAAATGAATCCCACTACTCTCTAAAATCTCTGTGATATTGGCCTCAATCCCTACTTCCATCCGCTTAACCCAAGCGTTGTCCCATCCGCCTTCTCCCTCGATAGCTTCCCTCACAACCCTTACCATGTCCCCTACCTTAAAGCCTGATTCAGCTTGTTTGCGGATATAATCGTCTTTGTCCATCTTAGGCTCCGTTTCTTTTGGTTCCCATTTGTCCCAGTTTCCGTCGTCAACACAAGTGCAATTAGTGCAAGGCTCTTCTTTTTCCCAATCCAAATCTTGATATTTGCATGTATCACACTCTAATTCCATGTCTTATCTCCAAATAAAACCCTTGCTTGATAGAAGATTTAGTCTTGCAAGTCTATTTCAACATTGGCAATCAAGGGACTATCAGAAGCCTTGTCAATGCTCCGGTTCGCTTCCTCGAATAAGGCCAGTGCCACTCTCTCGGTTTCACCCTCTGGGACTATAAGGATTGTAGAAATTCTTTCTTTTAATACAAATCGTGCAATCATAATCATTCTCCAATAAAAGTTAAGCCCCCGGACAGCTTCAACCGATCAAAGACAAAGGAGTGCCGGGGACTTGTTATGCTTGATTGTCTAAGATCGGTTTCCATATATATACTATACAACATTTTCAAGCTTTGTCAATTAAATAATTAAAATAAATCCGGGACAAGCCGCAACTCTGGACTTGTGAGGGAGCTTGCCCCGGTTGGCGGCGTTATGGTGTCGTCACAACAACCACAATTTAAACAACATCTTACAACAAAGCATTTCAGCAAGCTTTCGATGGCGTTTACACGCTCCTCCAGCTTAGCTGGAACTGTAGTGTTCAAGACAATGAGTTTATGCCGCCAGTGGTTCATTATTCTACCTTTTCCGGTGGAGGCAATTGCACTTGCCATGTATCCATACACCAGTGATTGATATTGTTCAGCCATTCTACATATCCATCCCTGCCAATAGACTCAGACGATACAGGGTTGGGGACGAGTTTCCCGCCGATTTCTTTAGGCGTTCCGGGCAGAAACTCATCCCGTAACCACCTGTGCATACCTGCATTTGTATAAACTATCCCGCAATTAGATTTGAATTGCTCTATCATAAATTTAGTTACGGGGCCGTGCAGGTACTTGCGCATCTGGTCGTAATCCCATTCGATTCTCTTGCGAACCAATACCTCGCCATTCTTAATTTGGAGCATAGCTTTTTTGAGGCCGATCCAGTCAACATCAACTATGTGGTACGCTTCGCTTTTAAATGAGAATTTAGTCTGTATCATTTCGTCTCCGCTAGAACGGGATATCGTCAACCGGCTTATTGTTCGGCGCGTTGCTTATGTCTGGATCGAATGGCTCGGCTGGCTGTTGTGTATTCGCTGCGTTTTGCCGAGCCATAGCATCATCGATAGTTTGTTTGTGGTTGGGATTGACTCCGACAACTTCCTCTTGCTTGATATAGACTCGTATCCCGCCCGTTCTCTTGTCGCCAAATTTCACGGTCTTATCGTTGAATAGTACAATAACTGTCCCTATCCATTTATCGAAATCGTCTCCGCTCCCGACAATCTGGGCTATGGACTCGCCATTGACATTATTCAACACAAGAGGCTTGGGTGTTTCGTGGAAGTTGAGGATGTACTTTTCGTCGGCAGGCTCATTGTCCCTTGAGACATCCTCCAACTTCCATCCCGCGATAGTCACCTGAATAGCAGGTTCGCAATCCTCTTTTGTTAGGTACTTACTGTTCTTTAAATCTTTCAATCCTGGCATGTTCATGTTCCTTTCAATTCTTGTTCTTATTCGCGCCTGTGCCTACGTTGGCAGTGGCTTGTTATTATAGCATTCTTCACATATTCCGTCTTCGTCAACATCGACATCCTCCCTGCCACAGTTACCGCAATCACCGCCTGTTGTCCCTGTCGCTCTTGTGTGTGCGTCCCAGTCGTTCATTTTCTAACTCCAATTCTGTCATAATTACAGGTTTTCTTGGGTTAAAGCCAGCACCTTGCCAGTGCTGCTCACGTTTGGTTTTAGGGTTTGGGGGTGAGATTCTCAAGTCTATCATCCCTTTCTTGTAAATGTTTTAATTTTCGTATAGCTCCAGATTCTAGTTGCCCTACTCTTGCTGGTGATAACTTCATAGCCTTTGCTGTCTCTATCAGGCTTAACCCAACTCTGTTTTCAAATCCGAATCGTAACTTTAGCACTCTGGTTTGGGCTTCTGTTAAATATTTAAAATGCTCTTTGATAATATGAGATACAGCATCTTCTATCAATATACTTTCGTCGGGGCTTGGAAGAATAAAGTTATGTTGCCTGCAACCTGATTCGAGTAACACTTTTGGGGATATACTGAAAGTCTTTTCAATGGTTTCGGTTCGGTGCTTCACGAGTTCTGGCGTCATTATATCATCAGGTGATACACCCATTCTTGCAGACATCGAAAGAACTCTATCTTCATTGAACGAGGCAGGATAACAAAGTTTTTCTAGGGACATCCATGCGCTTTTTGGTATACCGACAGCCTCCGCAGCTTCGCCTTGTGTGTAATCTCTTTCTTGTCGCCAAGCCAGCATTGCATCATTCCGAAGACTTAGCCTTGCCTGCAACCTCATTATTTCTCCTTTTCACATTCTACACAAAACCAGTTCTGTTCGCCACAAGGCCCTTTCCACCAATTCATTCTACCATGCTTGGCGCAGGTGGGTATGTCCTGGATTTCATCGTCTTTCAGGCCTACAGTCCAATCCTTTGCCGATTCCCTGTCACGCTCTCTTGCGTAGCCTTGTTGTTCTATGAGGGCCATTATTTGCCGATTTTCCAGACAGGCTTGTCTATACAATTATAAGGTATTACGGTTTCGCCGTTGTTGATTCTGACGTTTCTATCAAATCCATCTTTCTTCGGAAGCTTCATTACGGTAGTGGATTCATCTAGGTAAGCCCTTGTAGAGAGAAATTCCCCCGGCTTCAATTCCTCGTACTTGCAGGGGGTGAGGGGGAGGCCCTCTTGTATCCGCTTGAGTTCAAAGCCAGCCGTTGACTCCACTTCAAATACTTTTCCGGCGAGACAATAGCCCAACATCTGCTTGCCGTCATTAAATAACAATCCATGCACTTTGCCTGACTTTCCTACCCAGAACTTAATGCCTGTCGGTGTGAGAAGTTGCGGTTTAGGCTTGTTTGCTTTCGCCATTTCCTCGCGTCCTATTTTATCACAGTGCCTTTGTAATTCATAAATCAGTTTTTGCATTGTTTCTGAGTTCATTATTCACTCCGGCCATAATTCTAATGCAACTTTATCTCTATTTTGCAAGGCTATTTTAGCCCTGTACTTTCTGTCGGTTTCAGGCCCCCAATACCCGTCCGGCTCTGCGCCACACCATATCTGCATTTCCTTGATAGTATGATATACGGGGTGCGGGCTGATCTGATTTAAGGAGGAGAAATTTGCACCGCACCCCGAGGAAGAAAACTCGCCCATTGCGGGCGTAGGAGACTGTCTTTCCGTAGATACACCAAGCCAAAACATCGCAAAAAAACAAAGGAATAAAATTACCATTTCTATTATCGTTTTCATTTCCCGCTCCTGAAACATACCCAGCCGAGAGTAGCGGGCTTAAAATCTCCTTCGTTCCGATGGTAGGCAGTAAATACACCGTGTTCGCTAACCCATCCCATAGGAGAATCCCGCATTTCTTCCAGCCTCTCTTTGAATACATAGCCGCAGCAACCGTACCGAGGAGCAAAATCGAGAACATACCAATTGTCGTCACGTTGAAATCGAAAGTGCCTTTCACTGTTTCCAAAATAATCAAATTTCACCTCGCACAACTCATACCCCTCAAATACGGGCTTGTTTGGTTCTGGCTGGTAGTCTTTGTGGATGCGGTAGACGTCGGCTAGCCACAACGCATCGTTGTCTTTGCTGGCCCAACCAGTCTCCATGCGATAGATAATACTGGCAGGGTTTTCTTTAATAATCACCCGAATAAAATCCTGATCTTCCACCGATAAAGCATAAAATCCAAGATCGTTCTCTTTCAATCTGTCAATCTGGTTCATTTCTTCTCCTTACGATAAGCCCAATGCGGGTAGTTATCCTTTTACAACTGAAGACTTGTCTCTAAGGGATGGGCTAACAATTCTATCAGTAATATAGCAAATACAACCGCACGTTTCTTTGCCTATTTCTTTTATCCATGTTTTGCGAATCTGGAATTTAACCAATTCGCGGTAACTTGTAATCCACCCGCGACGGAATAATTTTTTGGCAGCACTTTTCGTTTTAAATGAATGAAAACCCCACAGGTTATCAACGTCGTATATATCCTGATTTCTTGCTGTATTGAGCCCAACCCTGAACCTTCCGCCATAACATAGAGGATGGTAGCTGCCCCTGTACTTGTTCACAACCTTATATACCGTAATCAATCCATTCGGCAATTTTGATTTCATCCTTTTTTGAGTTTTCTTCTTAAATGTCATTCTTATACACATTTATCTCTTTCTCCTATAAATTAGCCCCTGCCCACAAAAATCTGCCAAGACGAGGAGCGGGTTTTCATTTTAATCTTCCGCTATAATAAAGCCAAAAGGAGGTACTCCGTCCGCAATTGACTGCCAATGTTCAAGTTGCCCTGCATGGTAGTAGGGTTTTTGCGGCGCAAACTCAAATCCAGACGCCTTTTTTTTGTCGAAAGCCTCCCATTCATCACCAGTGCCACAGCCGAGTCTTTCGTAATGCTTTGGCCGGTCGTGATAATCAGGATATTTTTCAACAAAGACAGCCAACAATTTTTCGTATTCTGCTATGTCCGCAACATATTGACTCGCCACCTTGTTATCTTCCATCAACAACCTATTCGCTTCTTTTTGGAGAGATTCAAACGTAGACTTGCTGATGGTTTTTTGGAATTTGTGCTCATATTGAGCATATAGCATATTATCATAGTCGGTAATTTTCATGCCAGTTTTATTGCTACGATAGTTCCATTGCCGTATAAACTCCCACATAACCGCCCCTGCTTGAAAACCGGTAATCCCAGCGTTGCCGTGTTTGTTTGCTGCCCACGCCGCCGCTACAGCGGATGCAGCTACACTACAGCATATAGAACCGTAGCCATGAGATTCATCCATCATACCATTGATAAAATCTGGCAATTCTTCAATCGTGTGCTTATCAAGTTGGTTATAATACTTATCTCTGAATTCTTTTTCTTCCATCTTGCTATTCTCCTAATATACAGCCCTTTCCCGCTCCGGTGACTGCTAAGGCATGGATTGGGTTGGGGCTGGTGTTTTGAAATTCGTAATGTACCTTAGCAGTGTTCATGTATATAGCTTACATCACGCTTGGGGGTTTGTCAAATTAAATCTGAGAATAGCACGAATTTTTTATTCGTATGCGCTCGTTTTTGGCTTGACAAAGTTTCGGTAGGCACTATACTATAGTTATGTTAGTACATGAAACAATCAGCCATTCAAGTCCCACGGGCGCACATTCTGTGCATACTAACATGCCTGTGGGACTTTTTATGTTGAGGTGAATATGCTGGCAATAACTGAGATAAGTAAGCTATACGGTGAGATTCAAGACGGGCTTATGACGAGTCTCTGCAAAATAATCCGCATTGGGGAGATATTGACAGAGCAAAAAACGCGGATAAGGCACGGCGAATGGATACGATGGGTTGAGGAAAATCTACCATTTGACAGAACACAGGCGTCAAGATACATGAAGGTTTACCACAACCGAGACAGGCTAAATGATGAGTCGCCTCAACATTTGACTGGGGCTATGGCCGCTCTTATAAGCCCCAAGAAAGCCCACGTATCCCATAATTCAGGCGAAAACGAATGGTACACGCCCCCTCGATTCATAGAGGCTGCGAGAAATGTAATGGGCCACATAGACACCGATCCAGCCAGTAGTCCGATAGCAAACGAAACTGTTGGGGCAGAAGAATATTTCACCGTTGACGATAACGGCCTCGAAGAAGAATGGGGCGAAAAAGTCTGGCTAAACCCGCCTTATTCACAACCAGAGATATCTCAGTTCTGCGATGCCTTGATAGCAAAGCTGGTATCAGGAGAAGTGAAAGAAGCTTGTGCATTAGTCAATAACGCTACAGAGACAGTATTCGGGCAGCAACTACTTAGTTTATGTTCGGCGGTATGTTTTCCATCGGGCAGGATTAAGTTTCTTGATAAGCAAGGTGACGAAGGCGCACCGCTACAAGGGCAGATGGTAGTTTACTTCGGTGAAGAAAACGGTAAATTCTGTAGTGAATTCGCCGAATTTGGAGTATGCCTGAATGGTTGAGCGGGGACAAATACGAGACAGGGCCAGATCTACACAAGTCATTGATTATAGTGGCTTGAGATATGGCAAAATCACACCTACGGATATCGATGGGTTAATTGAATATAAAGACAAGGCTTATATTTTCATTGAATACAAATCAGGGAAAGCGGAAATGCCTTACGGCCAAAGGATAGCCTTGGAGCGACTTGTTGATAACCTCAGGAAACCAGCCATCTTGATACACGCCAGCCACGAGCATCCCGAAACCGAAGATATAGACGGGGCAAACGCAATAGCAGAAAGTATATATTACAAAGGCAAATGGCATTTGAGGGGGTTTGTGACGGTGAAATCAGTAATCGATTCCTTCTTAGAAAGCATTGGATAAAAACCCGCCTGAGAGTGCCCCAGAGCGGGTTTCCTTGGAGGAGGGAGAAAATCTTACTTCTTTTTCAGTTTCTTCTTTCTTTTCTTCTTTAACTGGCTCTTGCGTTTTTTACGGAGTTTTCCCATCGTCTGGCTCCCATCTAATTACAGTGTCATATATTCTATTTACTTTTTCAGACTGCTTGATCTGTTCGGTTTGAAGGCTTTTAAGTAATCCGATCTGCTGTTGGTACAGAATTTCGTTTCGGTGCATTCGTTCTATAATGGCTATATGCTCCTTAGAGTTTTCGCCCTTATGTGTTTCCAGTTTATCCATAAACTTCTTGTCTGTGTCCGAGAGAACAACTACGGCATCTTCTGTGTGGGTAATCCTTGTGTCACGGGCGCTGTTCCCCTGCCCCACTGCATAGATAACTCCACCTGCCACTACTATAAAACCTGCAAGTTTCAACCACTTATCCATTGCTTCTTTTGCCATGATGGTTCTCCATAAGTAACTTATTTTTAGTCCGCAAAAGGACTTTTGTTTGCTTTTAATCTTTTTTTTGCATGTCTCACGGCTTTATCCACGATGCTTTGAGGGACAACGTCATTGAAGTCTTCGTCCAGCGGAATAGCCAAGAGAACATCCATCTCTTTAGGGGTAAGCGTCGGCACTATCAAGGGGATTTGCGTTTCTTTGCCATCAAAGCTAACTCCGATACTAATCTCTGTGGAAATAGTCCCATCTGGCCGCTTGAGTGGGCCTAGAAAACCCTGCCCTTTTCTCGTCTTGTCTGCCCGCCTCCCTAAATCCTGCCTGTTAGTGCTTTCTGGTTGGATAAAAAACAATTCCGCCTTCGCGTCTTCCCTGGCATCATCTAAAATATCCTGCAACCATTGCCTTCTTATGAAATCATCCGGTTTCAATTGCTTTAGTGCGGGATATGCCTGTATTCCCCTTTTTATGAATTCTGCATAAGTGTCCTGCAATGCCTTATGTTGATCTGAATTGAGCTTTATGTCGCTGATATTCCTGCCAATTTCCCTTACCGCTATATTACTATCTTCAAATAACGAATAATCCTTACCCAGCCCCTTCCTGAGTTGCCTGAATGCTTTATTTGCCCCTTTCTGAGTATTGGCAGCCACTTTTCTAGTAGCCCTCGCAACACCCATTTCTTCTTTAAGGCGATCTGTTCTGTCTAAATCGTCGTTCTCTGCCTCCCACAAAACCTCTTCTTTACGATATGGAACAAGATCCGCAAAATCCTTACTATATAATTCCTGCGCCTTATCGTTTACCATTAGTTCGTATTCTTTGCGGGCAGAGGGCGCGTAAGTCTGTATTCCGGCACCGGCAAAGCCCAGCACCATTGTACTAACTCCACCCTCAATCGCGTCGGCAAGGGTAATGCCCTCGGTTTCATACTCGCTAAACATTTTATCTTTTATATCCTGAAGGTAAAGGGGTATGAATTTGTTTTTAATTACTTTAGCCAAAACTTTGGGATCGTCAATATCCTCTCCCTCAAAAGTGCTGCCTGTAACTTTGTCAATGGCCAGTGACCATAAAGGATTTAGTTTCCCCGTAGCATATCGTTTTGCTATTTCCAGCGCAGCAGCGTCTTTGACTAATCCTGTTGAAGTGTCTTTTGTTTCACCGGACACTATTCGTGCCAATAATACCTGTATTTGCACATCCCCGCCAAGTACGTCAAACCTTGTATCCCCTATTTTTAATTTCAGGAAATCGGCACTTCGCGGATCTTTTTCTATTTCGTATCCATTCAAAGACGCATAATGGGCAAGTCTCTCGTATCTCCTCCATTTGGCAACTGTATCGCTTGCCAGCATTCTCCTCATTGCATTGGGAGTTTCTCTGCCAAACATGAGTTTTGCGGCGGCGGAGTGCCTCCCCCATTTGGACGCAGTAAATCTTGGCGCAAACATAACCTTTTTAGCTGTTTCAGCCATTGATTTCATTGCCTTGTTACCAGCGGCTATATTATCTAAATCGGCTCTCCCTGTCATATTATTTACATAGGTTGCCCACTTCGACAGCAACTCATCGTCACCGCTTCTACCGGTTCGCTCGATTATCTTTAGCCCCTCATCGAACCAATCAACTCTTATCTGATTCAATCCCGTTACATATCCCCGTTCAAACGACTTCACAATCCTTCCCAGTACCGGAACCTTGTGAAGCCATTCGGCCATAAACACTTCTTCCCTGCCAACCATACCAACATCGTCACCGAACTTACCAAGAAACAATCCATGCTCGACTCCAACTTTTCCGGCTTTTCTGAATCTAATAGCATCGTCCATGTGCCTTGCGTATTGCGGAGAGAATAACGATCTTGCAGCAACTGCGAAAGAACGCACGGCTTCGGATGGCCTCGACCATGCCCTGTAATTCGCCTGCCTTAAAAGAAACGACAGTTCGCCTGTAGTCATCATAGTTCTGGATGTTGCAGACAGGCCCCTCAAAATCTTACCACCTGCATCGAAAGCTTTTCCGGCTACACCCGTAGGCTTTGAAGTGAATTTTACCAGGGAATTGGCAAAATCATTACCAAACACATCCCTTAATAACTCGACTTCCCCCGCCGTCAACAGTTCACCGTATTCATATAATTTAGCAAGGGCCTCGTGAGTATTGGCCTGTGTGTATATTTTGCCTGAAAAATTATGGTTAGCGATGACTTTGTTCATTGTAGTCAAATCATCAGCAGCGGACTCAGATACTTCCAGTAATGGCTTAAATGCTTTTTCCGACACTTCCGTTCTTCCGGCAGCCCTCATTCTTGCCGCCATACCTGCACCGTACTCTCCCGTCTCGCTGGCCTTTCTCGCCGATGCGTGCATTCTCGCAGCACCTTGTCTTCTCTGGGCTGTTATAAATTCCTGCTTGGTTATTCTCGCATCGCCTGAGTCTTTTATATATTGAAAAGTCCTTTTAAGAGCATCGTCTATTTCCTGCTGAGCAGGTTTGGTTCCCAATACCCCCACCTGCCTGAAATTAACCGCGTCGTCAACAGCAGCCAGCTCCTCGTCCGTCATTTGTCCTAAGAAATTCTTAATGCCTTTTTTCTTTACAAGATCCTCACCCGCATCATACGCAGCACCAGTGAATCTCGACATAGCCTGGTGAGCCGTTCTTTTTACTGCACTTGACACATTAGCCTCTATTACCAACTCGCCAACTACATCGTACATCCACTCCTGCCCCTCTGGGGTATTAAAGACATTAGTCACAACGGCACCGACAGACGGCAATGTTTCTTCCGGGACGGATGGTTTGGTAAGAATAGAAGGAATATCTTGGGATAGCTCTAGTGTCCTGTTCATTATATCGTCATTTACCGCTACGGGTGTTCCTGGCGACAGAGTAAATGTGAGATCGGCCATCGCTATCCAGAACCCCTGACTCTTGCGAATGTCTCCAAATCTTTCCGATCTCGCAGATATACCGGAGAGAGCCATAGCAGAACGAATCAATCTACTTGGATACCCAAGAACAAAGCTGGTGTTCTTTAGCATTTCTCTCGTTTGAGCCTGCCTTATAAGTGTTTGCTCCGATGGCTGCGGAACCGCAAAGGGATCGGCGGGGACAGAGGATGGATCTACTGGTTGATTTGCCGTATCATTAAACCACGTCTCTATCCCTCTTTGCGCGACAATACCGCCAACATCCCTCCCGTCCTGCGCAAGCTCCTCAGTAGATGAAACCTCTGTTAAAGACAGAGGCGATATATCCAGTGATTTATTCAGTTTTCTCAGATCGTCGAAACTCACTTATTTATAACCTCGGCTATTTCCGCATTTGTCATTCCTCTACTGGAAGCCTCTACTATATCCGCTTTCTGTTGATTGCTGGCTCTGCTCCATACCGAGTCGGAAAAACCTTCCGGTTTCGGAATTCGCTCGCCGGAAAATTCCTTAAAATCATTTATTTTTTCACCAAGCTTTTTCTTTCTGAACTTCTCCCATACCGTAGCGGTAATAGCCGTAGCTTCAACGCCGCTTATAACATCTTTGCCGGTGAGCCTCATTGTTCGATTTATCTCTCCCTCAATAAGAGATAACTGATGTTTGTTGACTTGCAACAGATAAGCATTGCTACTGGCCTCCCTTTGCTCTGCGGATGTCATGGTTCCGGCCAGTTCCCTTACTTTAAATCTTGCCTCTCTGTCGGTGAACCTGCCAATAAGAGCATTGCCTATCTGATCCACACCGGCTTTTGTTGCAATATCAATAGCGTCCCTACCGCCATCTTTTGCCAATTTTCTTAATCTGCCTCTGGTTTCCCTTGTGATAAAACCATCGGTTGCAGCATTGTTTATCTGTTGGTACATTTGAGACGTATCTATTATTCCTGTTTCCAATGAAGACATTAAACTGTCAAGTCGCTGTATCGATAAATCATTGTCAACTAACGGCCAATCTTTTTCTATATCCCTCCTGTTGGACTCATCAATATCCCTCAAGAGCCTTCTTTTTGCTTCAACATCTAAATTACTTGCTCTTATATCAGTGACAGATGTTGTTCTTTTGGGGTCGTTAATGCCATCATGCAAATCATTCTCTATAGCCTTTTGCTCTGCCTCTTTTGCCGCGTTAGTATCTGCTTCTATCTGCGTTTCTCTCGAATTTGCGAGTCTTATAAGTGATTGT